>JAEEGG010013768.1_pt1 | contig 17245 bp, 5 predicted proteins | sample 9134161 | NCBI WGS metagenome assembly JAEEGG01 (sample SAMN16246543, study PRJNA631951) | gut metagenome | biome: gut microbiome; feature: rumen; material: CR-attached | host: Bos | place: Iran: Karaj | collected 2018-10 | reverse complement strand
GTGCTCGTCGTCACCAATCAGCAGACGCTTAGGATCGGTTGACAGCGTGGTCTTACCAGTACCTGACAGACCGAAGAAGATAGCGGTGTTCTTACCCTCCATATCGGTGTTGGCTGAGCAGTGCATAGAAGCGATGCCCTGCAGGGGCAGGTAGTAGTTCTGCATAGAGAACATACCCTTCTTCATCTCACCACCGTACCAGGTGTTGATGATCACCTGCTCGCGGCTGGTAGTGTTGAAGGCAACGCAGGTCTCTGAGTTCAGACCCAGCTCCTTGTAGTTGTCAACCTTAGCCTTAGAAGCGTTGTAGATAACGAAGTTGGGCTCAAACTTCTCCAGTTCCTCAGCAGTGGGCTGAATGAACATGTTCTTCACGAAGTGAGCCTGCCAAGCAACCTCCACGATGAAGCGCACTGCCAGACGGGTAGCCTCGTTGGCACCGCAGAAAGCATCGACCACATACAGTTCCTTATTGCAGAGCTCCTTGATGGCAATCTCTTTCACTGTCTTCCACACAGCCTCGCTCATGGGGTGGTTGTCGTTCTTGTACTCATCAGAAGTCCACCACACCTTATCGTGGCTCTGTGCATCGTCAACGATGTACTTGTCCTTAGGCGAACGGCCAGTGTAGATACCGGTCATTACGTTGACAGCGTTCAGCTCAGTGTTCTGGCCCTTGTCGTAGCCAGTCAGCTCAGCTTTGGTCTCCTCCTCGAAGAGGAACTCATACGACGGATTGTGAGCAATCACCTTTGAACCAGTGATGCCGTACTTTGTCAAATCTAAATTTGCCATAATGTAAATTGCTTTATTTGAATGAATTAATACCCTTTTTGCGCTGCAAAATTACGAAATATTTGAGATTGATGATTCAGAAAAGTGAATTATTGCCTCAGTTTTAATGTTTTTTTAATTCATATCAATGCAAAAAGGATGTCAGCCTTACACTTTTGCAAGGCTGACATGACAATTCTAAAAAGGCTGACGTGACAATTCTAAAAAAGTGAGCGTAAGGCTTGTGTGCCATAATGGTTGATATCGAGCTGCTCTACCTCTTTCAGGTAGCGTTCGGCATGAGCTTTGTCGCCCAATCCGTAGTAGCCCAATGACAGCATGTACAGACAGTGTATGCGATTCTTCATATCGAGTGAGTCCTCCCAGATGAGCAGGTCGGGCAGCGACACAGCGAAGTAGTCCATCACTACTTTTTCGAAAATATGTTGCTTACCGTAGTTCACCAGTTTATAGAACCGGCCGTTGGCCTTGCCGCGCAACTGTGCAGCAGCATCATTCCTCCCCTCTCTCTTCTCTTCCAGTTCAGCCAGTTTCAGCAGAGCCAGTCCCTGATAGAATATCTTGTCGGGCTTTGCATCGTTGTAGTACATGGCAGCAGCAGGTTCCTGTGGCCCCTCCGTGGCTTTCTCCCAGCATTCGCGTGCTTTCAGGTCGTTGCCTTCCATTTCGTAGGCCATGCCGAGGAAGTAGTAGAAGTCGTTCTCCTGTGCACCATATAGCTTGCCTTCACCCAAGTGATGTGGATATTCCAGACATTCATTCAGCAGCTTGATAGCTTGAGTGGCTTCATGGTTGTTCAGTGCTTTCTTAGCCAGTTCCACGCGAGCTATCTGGTACTGTCCCGACACCTTGCCTTCGCCGCCTTCCCATGGGTGGAACTGATGGGCATCGAGCTTCAGTCGGGCCTCGTCGTAGCGTCCCAGTTGATTGAGCAGTGTGATTTCTTCGAGCACCAGGTCATCGCGCTGCTGAATGAGGGTGGGGTACTTCTGTAGCTGCTCCAGACGGAACAGATGAGGCTTCTGAAGTCGCTTGTAGAGCTGATCGAGCTCCATGAGCGTGCGGGCATCGGTGGTGTCGAGGGCGAAAGCACGCTCCATGTACTCCAGTGCTTCTTGCGCACGTCCCTGCTTGTTGAACCGGGCCAGTGCCAGGTTGCGCCACACGATGGGGAACTGTGGATCGAGTTGGGCCGACAGCTCCCAGTTCTCAATGGCGAGGTCGTACTGACGGGCCGCGTAGTACAGGCAACCTAAGTAGTAAGGTGCCTTCGCCCCTGTGGGATGTTCGCGCTTGGCTTTCTCCAGGGCTATGACATCCTCGTTCCTGTTGGGGAAGCAGTAGTCAGGACATGCCAGCTCAGCTTTCTCCCACTGCCCCTGATAGTAGTAGGTCATGGGACTTACTGCGCCTGCTTTTTCTGCTAACTGCCAGATGGCCTGAGCTTCTTCATAGCATCCGGCAGCGCAGTAGTCGAGCGCCAGTTCGTCGTAGTTCTTCGACATGCCCTGCAGCATGGAGGTCAGTTCGTCAAGCACTTCCTGCTGGCCGCACGCCAGATAGAGCTCGTAGCGGCAACCATAGTTGAAGGGGTCGGTCTTCAGTGCCTCTCGACATACTTTCACAACATTCTCCTTGTCGCCCATCAGACGCAGCACCGTAGCTTTCAGAGCCAGTGCCTTCTGGTTGTGTGCATTGTATATCAGACAGCGGTTCAGCTCGTCCATCGCGTCGTCCAGCCGTCCTTCCGTCACCGATATCTTTGCTGCTTCAAAGTAGCCGGCATCGGCCCATGCCTTGCTCCATGTAGCCTTCCAGAACAGCTCGTAAGCCTCGTCGAGCTTTCCTTGGTATTTCAGTGCGAGTGCCCAGTTGTATATGGGCTCGCTGTCGTAGGGGTTGGGATTGCGCTTCTGCGACAGCTTCACGGCTTTTCGCAGGTAGCCCTCGGCTTTATCGAACCTACCGCGCCGCACGTACCACAGTCCCAACTGGTTCAGACAGCGTATGTCGTTGGGGTCGCGTCGCAGTGCCTCCTCGTAGTAGTCAACGGGGCTCCATGTGGCATGTCGGTACTGTTCCAGGTGAAGTCCTGTGAGGAAGAGCTGCTCGTTGGTCTTTACCTGTTCGGGCAGCAAGGCTGCCTCGGCACTGTCGGGTATGGGGCGTATCTCATCGGGCTCAGCATGCCAGTGCATCACCTGTTGCTCCTTGGCATAGAGTGTCTTGTAGAAGCAGAGGTTCAGCTCGTCGAAGCGTGCCTCACCAGTGGCGACTGTCTCTGTGAGCACCTCTTCAGGCATCACCGTCACCACCTTATTATAATATATCTTACCGTCGTCACCTTTCAGCTCTATGCGCACCTCCTGCCTCGATGTAGCAAACACCTTGAAGGTAACCATACTCTCCTCTCCTTGTGCGGGGGTGGGGTCTATGTTCATCACCAAATCCTTCGATGCCTCCTTCACCACACCCAGTTCGCGGTAGGGCATGAAGTACTGCACGAAATGTTTCTCTTCGTATGGCATCAGCCAGGTGAAGTCGGGTTGGTTCTCGGTGTACACGCCAGCCATCAGCTCAATGTAGGGGCCGTCGTGGTCGGTCAGGTTGCGGTCCCATGCCTGTCCGAAGTCACCGTTGCCCCACGTCCACTGCTTCTTGCCTGGCGAGTAGTGATGGCTGGCCACGTGCAACATGCCTGCCTGCGTGTCGTTCTCGTAGCCGCCCTCGAAGTTGAAGCGTGAGTTCACGCCCATATAGCTGGTGGGTACTTTGATGTTACGGTAGTTCGATATGTCAACGCCTGCCGAGTAGTCCATTTTATAATAGGTTCCCGTAGCGATGGGGAAACTACTTACTGCCCGTTTCCCGTGGTCGAACACGGCATTGATGTCGGGTGGGAACACACTTTGATACTGGTCATTGACAGCTACTGCCGGATTGGCCCACCAAAGGAAGGTCTGCGGCATGTCGGTGCGGTTGTAGAGCACACCCTTGATTTCGAGATAGGCACAGCCAGGGCGTAGGGTGAAGCCTGCCATGCCCTTCTGGTGGAACATCTTCTCCATCTCGCTCATCCATACCGTCACTGATCCGTCTTCGTTCTCCTCGATGCAAGTGTCGGCAGGCATGTAGGTGGTGGGACGATGGTGCTGGGGCCAGTTGAACTCGATACCGCCTGAGATCCAAGGACCGGCCAAGCCCACCAGCGCAGGCTTGATGACGTGATTGTAGTAAACGAAATGGCGCTCCTTGATCTTGTCGTACGCCATCTGTATGCGTCCGCCCAGTTCGGGCATCACCATCACCTTGATGTACTCGTTCTCCAGGAACACCACGTTCCAGTCGTGGGGCGTAGGTTCATTGGCTATCGACTCGATGACGGGGTAGGGGTACACCACACCGCTCGACCCTTGATAGACGCGTTTTTCCAGGAACATAGGGCTCTTCTCGGGCTTCCCTACTTCGTATGTCGGAATCGACACTGTTTCTCTCCAAGCTTTGATCATAGTTTTCAGTTATTTTGTTTAATCTTTTACTGGCTGCAAAATTAGCTCCTTTAACCGAAACAGATAATGGAGAAAATTATTCTTTACATAGAGTATATTACGATACTCACGGGGCAGTCTTCATTTCGTCACCTCGTATTCGAAGAAGTAATAGCCGTCGGGCAGTTTGGGCAGGCTGAGCTGTCCGAGGTCGCTGGCGGTACGGCCTTGTGCGAGGGTCACGTTCTTGAACCGCTGGGTATGTACTTTCTTGCCTTTCATATTGCGCACGGTCACAAGCACATCGGCCCGTTGCTCGTCGCCCAGACTCAGCACAACCACACCGGGATGGTCGTCGGGACCATACACCATATCTACATTTTTCGAGCCTGCCAACTGCTGCTGGAAGCCCATACGATGGGCATACCATGCCAGCTTCTTGTGTCCGAGCGCATCGATGAGCGGCTTCTGATAGGTGCCCATGTTACCACCGCCCCACATGCAGCACCAGCTGAGTCCGTCGTAGTCGAGCCAGCGCATCTTGCGTATGCACTCATAGGCCGAGAAAGCCTGCCATGCCTGACTCTCGCGCCACTCGTCGCAAGTGAGTCGCCGTCCGATGGAGCCTTCGTCGTAGTCCCACTCATAACTGTGATACTTATACACGGGCGAGCCACGGAACAGCTCCCAGTTCATCTGGCCGATGGTCTCCTCCTGCTCGAAGTTGAAGTAGGCGCGGTCGGGCGAGTTCAGGAAGCTCACGATGTCAGCATTGCCAGGCCATTTATGGGGTACGGGCCAGCGGCGCAGATACTCCCAGTCCTGACCAAAGCCCGTGGGATAATCCATTGACCCACGGCTGATGCGGTTGGCCGTCCAGACAGGGTCGCAATAGTCCACTGGCTTGCGCTTGTTGTCGCGCGTACCACTGTCATTATATACGCGTGTGTGGCGGAAGTCGGCTGTGGGGGTGATGAGTCGTGTAGTGTCGTTGGGGTAGATGGCATCGTAAACCTTATGCCAGTAGGTCATGGCCGACTTCCAGTCGGTGAGCGACGGATGGTTCGACGGTTGCCAAATGACGATGCTGGGGGCATTGCGTAACTGTCGCACGTCCTCGGCCATGCCCTCGAAATCGGCCACTAATGGTGAGCGCAACCTAATCCACGAGGCCGTCTGCCAGATGAACATCAGCCCCAGCTGGTCGGCCATCTCGGTGAAGCGTGGGTCGTTGGTGCCGTCCTGTGGATTGTCGTCGCTCCAGTGGGCCGACATGCGCATGCCGTTTCCGTTCATTTTCTTCACGGCAAGCAGCTCTTTCATGATGTCTTCTGAACGCGGACACAGCAGGTCGAGCGCATCGCGCTCCAAGGGGAAACGCTGCCCGAAGTAGAGTGGGGCGCGTAGCAGCTCGGGCCGTCCATTGATGCGGAAAGTGCCGCCGTCCTGCTCTATGGTGCGGAAACCAGTGGTCACCACATAGTCATCTGTCAGCTTGTCTATATACAGTTCACGGCTTCGGGCCAGGTCGCCGTCAACGGCTGAGAAGGTCTCCGTCTTCCGTCCGCTCTCGCTATTAATGAGCAGGGCGCGCACCTGATAGAGCTGCGGATTACCCACTGACCACAGTTTTAGGTCCTTGACATGAAACCGCGTCTTGAAAGTCTTAGTCTCCTGAGGCTGCATCTCAATCTGCATGGAGTCGGCCACAAACTCCGTTCCCTCTGTGGGGAACCAGTCCTTCAAAAGCATTTGCAGTTGACCGCGATAGAACGTATAGCCAGTATTCTTTACCGTCACTTCGGTCGTCACGTCTCCCTCGGTATTGATAGCGTATGAATAGAGGTCACTGATGAACGTGCTTTTCACAAGATGGAGGAAGCTTCTTCCTGCAAACCAGCCGATATTGGGATCGGTGGGACAGTGGTGCATCATCTGCTTAAAGTTGGCATGGAAAGGGTCAATCTTCAGGCAAAGCAGGTTAGTGGCATCGGGCTTAAGGTATTTTGTGACATCGACAATCTTGCGATGGGCGTCATGAAGCACTTCCACCACCTTGCCGTTTATCCAAAGCTCACCGCTGGGGAAAAGTGACTCCAGTTCGAAGTAGGCATGCTCAAAGGTGCTGGTCTCCACCCATTTGCGCAGTAGCAGGGCCTCGCCCTCGTGGCGCTCCGTGCCGTGGTTCTTGGGCATGGTGCAGGTTTGCCATGCTGAGTCGTCATAGCTGGGGGTGGTCCAGCCGTTGGTGTCGATGGGCTGCTGCGAACTCACATCGAGGAAGGTCTTGGCGAAGAGAGGCTGGTTCAGGCGCTTCGTGTCGGTGGTCTTCGTGTAGCCGAGTCCCCAGATGCTCTCAGCGGAGATACCGCTGAGCACCAGAGCATCGATGCCGCCCTCCTGCGTCATAAGGGGCAGAAAATCGATGACTTTCCTGTCGTCGAGCAGCAGGTTGTAGCGGCGCTCCTGCAGGTCTATTTCAAAAACGGCCTTGTGCGCCTGCCCGTCGTTGCTGTACTCGCAGGCCACAGCCTCACCGTCCATCAGTTTCAGTGTGCCACTGCCACTGATTCTACACTCCAGACGCAGATTGTAGGTTTGCTTCTCGAAATGATACTGAGAGGCGAGTGCCTGTTGATGGGATACCGATGGAGCCCACTTCCATTCATCCAGCACCATCTTCTGCCTCACTTCGGGCAATGGCTGTGGCTTCAGCCGTTTCATGGCCTCGCTGACCTCATCGGCAGTCACCACCTGCTCGGCCAGACTCTGGTCATTGAAATACTTTGAGGCGTACTGCTGCCAGTGATGCAGGTACGCTACACGCTGGTCGGTGTTCATCCACTCCGTGGCACCTTTGAAGTCGGTCTCACCGTTCGCTTTCGGGTCGCTGGTCACATAGCGCAGCTCAAACGACTGTGACAGCACCTTGCTTTTCTTCTCAGCCTTGGTACTCACGGTCAGTGCAACAAAGACAGACAGTAGGATTAGCTTATTCATCGTTGAAAAATTGGTTTTTCGGATTGATACTATTTTGTTTCTATCTTCAGGTTGTCGAAACGAAAGTCTTCCACATCGCGCATCATGCCCAGTTCGGTAGCTGTCACCTGTGCGTTCTGAATGAGCACATGGCGCAACGGTCGTTCAGGCAAGCCGATGGCAGAGACGAAACGATTGCAATGCTCCACAACTACGTCGCGAATGGTAATGTCGTGGAAGTCGGGCGTATGGGGCGTGAGCAAGGCGGCAATCTCCTCTTCAGTGGCCGTATTCTTGCCTTCTTTTCCATAGCGACGGGCCAGGTCGCCACCCCACTTCACGCTGCCCAGCATGTCGCAATAGAAAGCAGGCCCCGTGACGTTGGCACGCACACGTTCGATAGTCACATTGCTCACGCCGCCACCACGCTTGCGCAGGGTCTTGAAGCGGAAAGCCTGGTCTGTGCCATTGAAAACGCAGTCGTGCATATAAATATTGCGAACACCACCGGCAAGTTCTGTTCCGCAGACAATGCCACCGGCACCGCGCAGCGCCAGGTTATAGCGAAGGACCACATTCTCCGTAGGCCGCCCTACACGCAGTCCATCCTCGTTGCGACCGCTCTTCATGGTGTAGCAATCGTCCTGACAGTCCAGCGAGCAGTACTCCACGAGCACATTCTTCGACGACTCAATATCGATGCCGTCGGTACGACCATGCCCGTAGCTGTTGACCGTTACGCCACGAATGATGACACCGTCGCAATACTGAGGCACCACGTTCCAGTAGAGACCTTGGTCGATGGTGACACCCTCGATGAGCACGTTCCTGCAGTTGATGGGGGCAATGGATTTAGGTAGAAATATGTCGAAGATGCGTTCGGAGACAGGGGCGTTGGGATCTACCAACAGCTCAATGTTCAGTGCTTTCTCTTTGTTCACCTGATAAATCTCGCAGTCGGTCGAGGGCCCCACGATGCGTCCCTTGCCTGTCACGGCGATATTCGTTGCTCCGTTGGCATAGATGAAAGCACCGAGCGACATGACCTCGATGCCCTCATCGCGTGTGAAGACAATGGGCTGATAGTTTTTGATGTCACCACTGAAGTGCAGTTCGCAGCCCTCGCTGAGGTGCAGCTCTACTCCCGATTTCAGTTCGATGCGCCCTGTGAGCCAACGGCCAGCAGGTATGACGACCTGTCCTCCACTCTGTCGGGCCAACTTGTCGATGGCTTGCTGGATAGACTTGGTCGACACACCCTTGCTGTTCATCCTTACTTCAATCTTCTTACCTTTTATATCTGGCCGTTGTAACTGGGGCATATCAAACGGAGCCACGATGGGCGCTATCGTGTCGGGCATGACCTGTGGCCCCACTTGTTGACGGGTAGGCATCAGATAGTCCTCTATCCGCCACTCGTCGTGCCACTCTATCACAGGTTTCCCCTTGGCATCAAATGTAATGGGCAGAAACACATAGCGGGCCGAATCGGTGGTGTCCCATTTGTTGCGTTTAACGCTGGTCTTATCCTTCACCTGTGGCGTGGAGAAGTCGCGGTCGAAGGGTTGGTGGTTCAGGTAGGCCTTCTCCTTGTTCTTCAGGGTGCGCTGTGGAACGTCGGTCTGCCAGTACTGCGGCAGCCAACGGTCGGCAAGGGCAATGTAAAGTGGAGAGTGGAAAGAGGAGAGAGGAGAGTCCTGATGACCGAGGTGCTGGATGGTAATCACACTGGTAATTTGGGAGCCGAACGAGTCCCCATATTGGTCGTTGATGTGCGGACAGCCCAGGTCGGTGTATTCCCCGTGATAATCGTCGAACACGCACACCTGTGAAGGATTAGGCACATAGCCCGTGGTGCCACTGGTGAAGAGGTAGTGGCGACCGCCCAGCACAAAATGAGTAGGTGCCTCACGAGTGAAGGGTGGCCGAATGCCCACGAAATGCTCTGAGTAAGTCCCGTTTGTTCCGAGGTAGTCGTCGGTCAGCTCGGCACAGATCAGTTCCCAATGGGGGCGTTCGAACCACACATAGGCTTTGCCCGTCTCGGGGTCGGCATACATGTCGAAGTCGCCCACACCGAAGCCCTCGGGCTTGAATTGGCGCACCAGCGTGTAAGGACCTTTGAAGCGGTCGGCCTGCAGCACGACGAAGAAGCCGTCGGTGTCCATCGACTTAATCCAGCACACCCACTTGCGTGTACCTTTATTATATAATATGTGTGGACGGTCGAGTGTCTGGCTGTAGTGCAGCGGCGACAGCGGGTTCACGGTGTCTGGCTCGATGATGAGCCCCATGTCCTCCCAGTTGTAGAAGTCGCGTGAGCGATAGGCACGCACGCCCCATGTCCACACGTTCGAGCCCAGATGCGTGTGCTCCTTGTTCTCGCCATACCAATAGTACATGCCGTCGTCGCCCACAAAGATCTGAAAGCCGTGGGCATGGATAGGCTTTCCCTCGGTGTCGAGCCACAACTGGCCCGGACGAATGCTGTGATAGCGGTCTGCCCATAGCGAAAGCGAGCAGAACAAAGCGGTCAGGAACAAGAATCTTTTCATCGGCTCAGCTTCTTTACAACTTCAGAACCTTCTTTTACGATATACACTCCTTTGCCCTTGCTTGCACTCACGCGCCTGCCATACAGGTCGAAGTGCTGAGCACGGCCTGCCTCGTTGTCGATGGTGCTACGTATGCCTGTCTTTTCCTCTGCCAGTGCCTTGTAGTCGGGCAGGAAAAAGCCCAAGTGAGGCGGCTGGTTGTAGCCCACGTTCTGCCAGACTACGGACATGCGGTAGATGTGGTCGTGCATCAGTGTGGGGATGCGGTGTTCGGTAGTCTTGACAGTAGAAAAAATGTTCAGCGTGCAGGAGTCTGTCTTGTCGAACATGACGATCTCTTCGCGCCAGTCGCCCAGGATGTCGGCAATGAGCAGTGGGTTGGCCTTCGAGCCGTAGGTCACTGAGTTGCCGTAGTTGCCGCAGGAGAGCAGTCGCTGCCACTGGCCGTCGTTCAGGGCACCCTTGTCGAAGAGCTCGTCCTGCAGGTCGCCGGTCCAGTAGATGCGGAAGTTGTAGAAGGGATAGTTCCTCACATAGTGGCCCACCACCTCGTCGTCGCTGCTGTAGATGTTCATCGGACCCTTTTTGTCGTACTGCGCTGCCAGGTCCATGTCGTCGCTGTGCCAGAACTCGAAGCCACGGTGCTCGCTGTAGATGTCGGCGGCAATGCCACGGCCTGTGTCACTGATGCCCGTGTGATGGATGATGAGTTCGCCCGTCCGGGCGTCGCGCACGCTCCAGCCGTAGGGAGTCTCCTCGTGTACCATCATGACTTCCAGCCCCTCGCGGTCGGGCATCAGGTCCGTCAGGTGCAGCGCATCGCCGTGGCCCAGGCCTGTAGTATGCAGCAGCCACCCGTCGTGGTCGATGGCAGCCGAGCCATAGATAATCTCGTCGCAGCCGTCACCGTCTACATCGCCCACGCTCACGGAGTGGCAGCCCTGTCCGTAGGCAGTATAGCTGTTGCCGATACCCGATGTGTTCGTGCTGTAGGTGCGCGTCTCCTTGTTGCCCTCAGCATCGGTGCGCTCCACCTGCGTCTGGCTCACCGAGCCGTGTATCCACCGGGTGCTGAGCTTGGAACCGTCGAAGTTGACTGCCCAGAGATAGGAGCGTGTATAGTAGCCGCGGCACATCACGGCCGAGGCGGGCTTGTCGGCTCCGTCAAGATGAGCCACACAGGCCAGGAAGCGGTCGCAGCGGTTGCCGTAGTTGTCGCCCCAGAGTGTCTTCAGCTCCGAGGCTGAGGGCGCAGCCAGCTTGTCGAAGGTGCAGCCGCGATTAGGATTGTACCAGATGGTGTGCAGTGCGCGTCCGGTCGTTCCCTCGAACACGGTCAGGAACTCCGGTCCGCTCAGTATGTAGCCATTGTCGTTGGCATAGCGCAGCGTGTTGCTGCGGCTGCTGATGTTCGTATCGTCGGTGGCCTGGTTCACATAGTTGCCCTCCCCGTCCATACTGCCTAATGAGGTCTTGCATACCAGTTCGGCACGTCCGTCGCCATTGAAGTCATAGCAGAGGAACTGCGTGTAGTGGGCACCGGCCCGAATGTTCTGTCCCAGGTCTATGCGCCACAGTCTGGTGCCGTCCAGCTTGTAGGCATCCAGATAGACGTTGCCCGTCTTGCCGCTCTTCGAGTTATCCTGATTGTTCGAGGGGTCCCACTTCACAATGATCTCATACTCACCGTCGCCGTCCAGGTCGGCCACCGAGCAGTCGTTGGGGAAATAGTGATAGCCAGCCTGCGAGGCCGGACGGTCGGTCTTCAGCGTAGTATATACATCGGTCCATGCCGTCACCGGTTCGGTGGTCTCAACGGGTTCACCGTTTCGCTTCACTACCATCTGGAACTGATTGGAGGCGCTGTAGTCCGACAGCTGACAGTTGCTCACGCTCAGTCCGCTCTTCACCACCGTTCCGTTGCGTAGTACGTCGAACGTCACGTCGTCAGCATCGTCGGCCAGCACGCGCCAGCTCAGAAAGGTGTTGTTTCCATTCTTGATGGTCACCAGTCCGCGGTTCAGTTTCTCCAAAGAGTTTTGTGCCATTGCGGTGAGAATGGCTAAAAACGAGAGTAAAAGGAATACGAGTCTTTTCATCATTAGGTTCTTAGCACTATTTGTACGGCAAAGATACAAATAAAATCGCATACGTGTATAGTAAAATAGTACGAAAAACATTATTTTCCTACATAAAAGCGGCCCACCGTCACCAAGACGGCAGGCCGCAAAGCAACTATAATAACCAGTAGTTTGTTTTTACTCTTCGTCATCCCAGATAGAGCTTCCGCGACCGAGCATGTATCCACCGCCTTCCTGTTGATTTGTAGTATCGGCATTTTCGTCTATAATTCCAGGCGAAGCAGCCATCAAAGGGGATGTAGCCACTTTTACCAAAATCGTTTCGGGCTTTTCATATATTTTTTTCATAATAGTGTACTTTCTTTTAAAAGGTTTTACTAATCAGTTCCTTACCTCACAATAATCTTCTTGCCACCAACGATGTACAATCCCTTCGTGGGCTTGCTGACGCGCTGACCGCTCAGGTTGTAATAATCGTTAGCCATGACTCCTTCTGTACTTACCGTCGTAATGGCGGTAGTCTCGCTACCATCGAAAAGGGGAATGAACTTGCGAATTCCAGCTGACGTTGAAGGTACATAGAGGTATGCACGGTTGGCAGTGCTTTGCACTATATTGTCTCCAGTGTACTTATACCAGCCCACTACTTCGTCCTGCTTCTGCAGCAGATAGACGGTGCCGTCGGTGTCAAGTTCTTTAGCTTCTAATGTACCAACGAGAGAGCCAGAGTTGCACCAGCCTGTATAGTGGCTTACTGCATAGCCTTGGAAAGTCTGCGACCATGTAGATGCGCTGTTCAACAGTACGGCAGTGTTAGCGGTAATAGTCTGCGAACCAGTAGGTGTAGTTGTCAGTTTGCCTGTCTGCGCATCATACGTGCAGGTATAGGCAGTAACACCTTCAGGAAGCGTGACTTCAAATGGTGCAACGAAAGTGCTCCAGAGTGCAGACGTGATATTTGCTGTTACACTTTCCTTAGAAGCCTCTGTAACTGTCCAGTTGACGGCTATTTGCTGGGCTTCTTTGTTTGTCTTTCCCACTGATGTCTCCGTATTCAGCACCCATGGAGTCCACAGATAGCCCACCATGATGTAGAACGAAATCGTACCGTCGCCATTGGTTACGACATTCCATGCGGCCTTGTTCTCAGTTGACATACCGTTTTCCCATGTCGTTGCTGCATAAATATATTTTCCGGCAGGCGACTTGATGTAGAACTTACCATCGGTAGCCGTTTCGAACTGTACGGCGTAGGGGAGCGTAGAGAGGCGGTTTCGGCCCACTCCGTCGTTGCTATAATCGTCTGAAAGGTTCAGATAGTAGATGCCCTCGCTGGCAGTATTCTTGATGTAGTAATATTTCTCTGCATCAGGAAGGTTCCTGTTTGTGAAGAAATTGTTATATGCAGTGGTCAGCGCAGTAGTCTGTGCAGAATACTGCTCATCGGTAGAAGTGGCATTGTCGTAAACACTCTGAGCGGATGTTTTGGCTGTGCCGAGAGCCTCGTAATAAGATGACTGATATTGGAAGATACTGCTTCCTACTGCACTGCCATAGTCGGCGTAGGCAGTGTTGGCACTCTCCAAGATGTCTTTCAGGGCCTTCTTTGCCTCCGACATACCGGCAATCAAACCTTCAATCTGCGTAGATGTCGCTTCACTGAGGATGGTGGTGTAGTTTGCGGTGGCGTCATCTTCCTTGATGCTATACAGATAGTCATTACCCCAGTTTATGGAACCACCACCACTAAACGTATAGGTAAATTTGATGTTTCTAACAGCATTATTATAGAAAGGTACATAATAAGTTCCAGCCGTGGAAGTATAATTGTATGTTGCCAGCGTAGTCTCACCACTGGTGATAGTAACTGAAGCAGTTCCTTGATTTTTATTCATATAAGTTTTTAAAAGATAAGTACCTGCTGCGGCATCATTGATAGTTTGCGAGATGACTAAGTTATCTGTAAGTCTGTATGACCACAAGACATACGTTCCACCTGTCGACCAGTTCCAAGAGTTATTGCCACTGGTAGCTGTAGGTCCTGATTCTTTTATCCAAACACTGTAGCCTTCGGTCAATGTTTTTACCGCACCGTCGAAGGCTGTTACTTGCGTTGCCGTGAGGTCGGCAATCGTTGTGTCGGCCTTCACCTCACTTACCTCTCCCATTGTCATCAGGGCGAGGCTTAGAAAAAGTAATTTTGTTTTCATTGTTTTGTTGTTTGTTAAATAGTTATTTTTGTTACGTTTCTTAACGTATAGGAGTCATTCAAATGCTGCAAAAGTAGGGAAATATGCTTATCGGGGAATGACACTATTTTCCATTTTATGCGAGATATGTACAAAAATGCAACATGAAAAGCCTGTAACCATATAAAAAATGTCACGAAAATGCGAAAAAGCAAAGATAAATGTAGCTGTTCGGGGCGAAAGCGCTATCTTTGCAGCTGGAACCATATAAATCTTACAGACTTATCACATGAGGAGAATCTTGCATATTTCCGCTATTCTGCTATTGTTTCTCGCCAGCAGCCTCGTCAGCATGATGGCCGAGGAACATTATATATACAGTAGTACGCGCGTTTCGACGTTCGACGGACTGTCAAGTAACATCGTGCGCTGCATGCTACAGGACCAGCAGGGCTACCTGTGGTTTGGCACGTCGAACGGACTGAGCCGCTACGACGGCTACCACTTCGTGAACTTCGCTCCTGGCGATGATGGTTGCACGCTGATAGACAGTCATATCAACGAGCTAAGGGAAGACACCGCGAGGGGGCTGCTGTGGATGGTCTCCTCGAACTTCAGCACCGCGTGCTACGACCTGCGCAGCAATGCCTTCGTGCCTTACGAGCGCCCCGAGGCGGCTAACGACCACTACAGCCAGCTCTATGTGTCGCCTCATCATGTTGTGCTCTACGACGAGGGACGTGGTATGCGCGTGCTGCGCGTAGAGGAGGGCTTGCTGAAGGCCACCGACTATAATACAGTCAACGGGCAGTTGCCTCACGACCGCGTGCAGCCCGTACAGGAAGACGCGCAGCACCAGTTGTGGATTCCCACGCTGGACGGACTGGCCCTGCTGACGGTTGACGGCAGGCTGACCACAATAGACAGTGCGCAGGGCTATGAGGCCGTGACCTCTGTGGGGGAAAAGGTGTTCGCGCTCGCTGTGGATCATTCGGTGGCGGTCTTCGACACCCATGGTCGTCTGCTCCACCGCATCAACAGCCCACAGCCCAAGACAGGGACCGTGTGGTACCATGCCCTGTGGGACGGCCTCTGGCTGCTGATGGTACCCGATGGCATCCTGACGTTCAATGTGCAGACGGAACGGTTCGAACACACACCGCCGTCGCTGGCTTTGAAGCAGGCCTACCCCGTGTATCAGGACACGGCCACCCTCTGGCTGGCCGCTGCCGACAACCAGTTGCACCTGCTCGCCCGGCACAGTCGCGAGGCCGTTGCGCTCCCTCTGCTGTCGCAGAAGTCCATAGACCAGGGCATCAGGCCCCGTTACCGATTGGTCAGAGGTTTCCGCGAACATAGCTACTACATAGCCGTCTATGGCGAAGGACTCTATGCCTACGACGTGCTGACAGGTGATACCCGTCATCACACAGCCGAGGACGAACGTCCGCTCATTCACTCCGACTATATACTGGGGCTGCTGGCTGACCGCAGCCACTCGCTCTGGGTGTCGTGCGACTTCATAGGTCTGTCGAAGATCACACGCCCCAACATCGTCTCACGCATCATTTTCCCGGACAGCAAGCAGCGGAAAGACCGCACCAACTTCGTGCGAAAACTCTACCGTCATGCCGACGGCACTATCACCGTGAGCTGTCGCGATGGCTCGCTCTACCGCTACAACCCGAAACAAGACCACATGCTGCTGCAGGGAACCGTGCGCACATCGGCCTACGAGTATTTCGAGGACAGCCGTGGACACACCTGGATCGGCACCCGAGGCGACGGGCTGCTACTGGACGGCAAGAAGGTGGAACAGTGTCCTGCCAGCAACATCTACAGCATGGTCGAGGACCGGCAGGGGCGCATCTGGATGGCTACGCTGGGCGACCGTCTGCTCATGTTGCAGCCGGAGACCATGGAGTTCGCCCAGTACCTGACGCAGAACCGCAACCAGCGACGGCAGCACACACTCTGCATGGACCGTGATGAGCGGCTCTGGGTGGGCACCGACGACGGTCTGTACATCGTCGATACGCGGAAAAAGCAGGTCACCGACGATGACTTCATGAACTTCAGCAAGCAGCGCGGCAACTTCTGCCAGACCGAAATAATATGCCTGAAAGCCGACAGTGAAGGCCGCGTGTGGTCAGGAGCCAACAATGGTGGTGCCGTGAGGTGCCAGCTGGCAGCCGACGGCACGATGGACTACTTCCAGCCCACCGACCGGCAGGGGTTGCAGCGACGCAACGTAAGCACCATCGAGACCGACAGACAGCAGAACGTGTGGATAGGCACCGACAACGGACTGGCGCTATGGAATGCTGAGACGGGCATCGTGCGCTGGTTCTTCTTCGGTGAGGATGTGCAGAGTAACGTCTATTCAGAGAACTCGTCGGTGCTGACACCCGACGGCGATGTGCTCTTTGGCACCAACTACGGATTGTTGCGCCTGTCACCGCAGACAGGAAGTTTTGAACCGCATGACACAGTCCCCCTCATCACCGCTGTCAGCATCAACGGAAAGGAGCAGCTCGACCTGAGCCGCAAGCTGTCGCTGGCCCACGACGAGAACAGGGTGAGTATCAGCTTCTCCGACATGGACTACTCGCAGAGCAGCCTCGCCGTATTCACCTATTATCTGGAGGGGCGCGAGAAACCGTGGGTCAACACCACGGCTGGCACCGTGGCTCACTACGACCACCTGCCTCCGGGACGGTACACCTTCCACGTGAAGATGCTGACAGACAACGAACAAGAGGTACGAGAACAAACACTGAGCTTCGTCATCAACCAGCCGTGGTGGAACACGTGGTGGGCCTGGCTGCTCTACCTGCTGGCGGCAGCCGCCATCGTGGGGCTGTTCCTCAGACAGTTCCTGCACACCCTGCGACTGCGCGAGAACCTGCGCATCGAGAAAAACGTGACGGAGTTCAGGCTGAACTTTTTCACACAGGTGAGCCATGAGTTCCGCACACCGCTGAGCATCATTGAGAACAGTGTGGACCAACTGGAGAACGAACCCACCTCAGCCGCAGGTAAACAGTGGCTGCAAAGTCTGCGCAGGGGCACCAGCCGACTGCTGAAGCTGGTGAACCAGCTGCTGGAGTTCCGCAGGCTGAATCTGGGCGAGGGAAAGCTGAGCGTGTCGGAAGGTG
>JAEEGG010013762.1_pt1 | contig 17252 bp, 17 predicted proteins | sample 9134161 | NCBI WGS metagenome assembly JAEEGG01 (sample SAMN16246543, study PRJNA631951) | gut metagenome | biome: gut microbiome; feature: rumen; material: CR-attached | host: Bos | place: Iran: Karaj | collected 2018-10 | reverse complement strand
GGGTCGCTGCTCACGAAAGATAGCATCGCAGACCTTTTCCTCCCAGAGAGGGAGCCTGTACCTGTTATGAACGGACAACTTCAATTAGAATTCTAAATGTTAAATTTTTTAATAGACACTAGTGATAAGCAGTATTGTCCAACCCATCATTGGACTCACTCTGACCCCATATGCTGTTGAGAAGAGGCTCAACGAAGGATCTAGTTCTGAATATGGTATCTGCTCCATTGACAATTAAATTCCACTGTGGATTTTCATCAAGTGGTATTACCGATTCATAGCACTGATTAATCTGATTAACATAGTTTCTTACAAGGCATTTTAATCCACAAGGTATCATTTCAAAATCATCCACGATGGAAATACCACAATATTTGTATTCGCCCAATAATGGCGTACAAGCTTTGTTGCCTGATAGTAATACGACACTGCTATCTGCCATAATAACCTCATACAATATCGGTTGATTGTTAGTGCCGGTCATTTTTTTTACGGTTTCAACAATACTGTTGTTTCTTTGATTTGAGGCAAGCGCAATGGCTACAGATATCGCATCTTTTTCAGAAACAACGCCTTGTGCAAATATCATTCCGTAAATTGAAAGCAATATAAGGAGAATTGCTGTACGTTTGAATCTTATAACTTCTCAATTTTTTGAATATATATAAGCAATTTACTACAACAGTTATCATGCCAATAGGGTGGACCGATTAGGCCTGTCAATGCTGACATACAGGTACTATCGTATGTAAACACTGGTGCACCATCCAAGTAATCAAGCAATATGTAATTATCAGGCGTCATAAATGTATCGGAACAAATTGCCAAAGTGTTGATATACCTTGAGGGGTCTGCATACTTTTTTATATATCCACGCACTTGTATTGTTTTATAACTATTGCTGTATATTGCACTGTCGTGGCAATCGAAATAGTTCTTCAATGTTTTCACATCATTCCACCCGTCCCATGAAATTGTCACACCGGGGTCTGGCCAGTGTGAGACTTTGCATTCTGTCGGTTTTTTGCATCCACATATTGTCAGCAGAATGGATGCCGCCAAAATTATTATTGTTTTATAATTCATTGTCTTCATATTCTATTGTTTGATCGGAGAAAATATATAAATGCAAATGTCTTTTACAGCATTCCCACCACGGTTGTGTTAGGGGTAACTGTGAAGGGCTGCACTCTACCCGAAATTTCACTTTTGCCATCCGGATGGTGTCCACTTCTGGAACGCCTCCATTAATAATCACCCATTTTGTAGTATCCCAGTCTGTTTTGGAATTCCTGAAGCACCACCGTAGTTCGTTTTTTTTCACAAAGTATCCCTTCACCATGACGGTGTCGTGATGATGCAGAATGAGCGTCGAGTCATGACAATTGAAGTATTCCCTGACGCTGTCAAGGCTGTTGTAGTCTGTCCATGATAACTCGAACGGCGCATACGGCGACACATGCTCACATTGCTTTGCTTTCTTGCAGCCACAGACAATCAACAAGATGGAAGTTACAAACAACAATTTCGTTTTCATTGTTCTCTTTGTTTTTGGATTTTCAGTTCGTTGATTTGTTTCTGCAGGGCGGGACGGAAGGTGTGATTAATTGTGTTTCCGTCCTTGCCCGTGTGCCCCTCTTCCAAGGCTCTGCACGTTCTGTGGGGCTTCTTCATTCACATAGGGTCTCCTCCTTTCTTTGTCGGCAGTTTACACAGGACAACGACGTTGCCGCGTGGACTGCACGGGTAGGTATACTAATATTTTCATAGTTCTTGTTCAAAATCGGTGTCAGTTCTTCACAAACGTCCTTGTACCTGTCTTGTCGCCGCTGGTCAGGCGCAGCAGGTAGCGGCCGGCGGGGAGATTTTCATATTTTTTTGTTTGAAAACCGGACGCCGCCATGGTTTTCGCTGGCGGCGACCGGTCAGAATGGGCGTCAGTTCTTCACGAAGCGGCCTAGGTGCGTCTTGCCGTCGGCGGTTGCCACATGAAGAATATAGCTTCCTGCTGGAATGTCGCCCACGTCAAGGACGAATTCCGTCTCCGTCCGCGATGCCACATACCAGCGGAACACTGCCCGGCCCGACAGGTCGTACACCTGTATGTCGCGCACCTTCTCGGGGGTCGTGACCGTCAAGGTATGGCTTGCGGGGTTGGGATGGAGCCGCAACAGCGACAGCTGTAACAGAATGGTTGTATCGCCCCTTTGGAGAACTCGCTGTGCAATCGTTGAATCGATTCCACGGGGCTCTTCCCCAACTCTGACTTCCATTTCCAGCAACTCCACCTCGCACAGGTCGCAGGGCTCTATCCTGGCTGTGAAGTCACTACCCCACTCAGCCGTGAAACCCGGCTGGAGAATAATCTCCTTGTGTGCCACATATTCCGCGGTGGCACCTGTAGGGATAGTGCGAAAACATGTACTCGATATAAGTGAAGCCGACTTAAGTGTATTAAATGTACGTGGTGTGATATTATATAGTTCTCCTAATGAATCAGGGTTGAACGTATTGTACAGCAAATAAAATGTATCCAATGGTATACTGGTATCACAAACAAAAAATGTTTCTATTTGTGGATACAAGTCAAACAATGCGGAACAAAACAGGTTGTAATTGTGATTGTTTGGACTAAGGCTATCCAATGGAAAATCCCCATCATAATTACCTCGCCAACCCCAATTGAAATGAAATTTTCCATCGTTGGATTATCCGTCGCAGATAAATGCGTGACTTGGAAATAAACCTTCAGCATCGTATAAACCACTGGCACCATATATTACAGGCCATCCGTGGTCTATATTATCTCTAAGATCATCCCTCCAAGTTCTAAGATGAAACATATGCCATCGATGATCAGAATCGTCATTGTATTCGAAAATATCTAATGCTTTTTTTGCTTTATATACATTACTTTCCGAGTCATTGCAGCCATTTCTCCTGTTTGCTTTTTTTGCACATCGTTCCAAAAGTCTTGCAACGGCATTCAGTTCCTTATCATAGTTTTCTGAATCTTCATCGAGTCTCTCAGGCATATTGCACCAGTCGAATTGCCAATTGTCTATTATAAAAAGAGGCCATTTCCAGTAATTCATAACTTGTCCCATTGCCACAGCAACACAACCAACAAGGCTATGCTCGCAATCCTCACCTGACGGTGTATAATAGTTGTATGCTGCAGGGCAACAACCTCCGTTTAGCGCACCTTGTCCCCAATGGGTTTTAATCAATGGTTCCACATTACCAATATCTCGGTCAGAATATACATTCTCATGATTTATCAGACCATACCATTCCGATTCGTGAATGGATTCTATGCCTTGGGTTTGAAAAGTGTATTCAACCTGTTCTTTATAGCTCTGAATAAATTTTTTCAAGCCACAAGGCAAGTTATGAGTTCCACCAAAAATGGAGTTAGTATCAATTACTTCATAACGTCCTACGACAGGAAGACATAATTTATTACCCGTAACAAGGACATTTATGCCTCTGTCACTGACAACTTCATATAATAGAGTGTGCCCATTACTGTCAAATTGGTAAACATCAGTAATGTTAACAGTAATCCCTTTGGTATACTTGAGTTCGGTTTTCGCAACATTAATTGCTTCTTCTCGTGTTACCTGCTGGCTATAGGCCATTCTCCAGCAAATTAAAACTGTTATTAGTATTATTGTTTTTTTCATAACGCTATATGCTTTTGACTATTTTATATGCTTTCAAATGATACCCATTGATTTCTGGATCATATCCAACTATTCCTGTAACATATAGCAACGTATCGTATGGATTACTTGGCATCAAGGAGTCAAGATATTCGTAGGGCAAGAAAAGAGACAAATGAGGATTGGTACACAGTAGAGCCATATTATTTGTATGTTGCAATTCTTTTCTGTTTGTAATATATTGCCAATCAGGATGATATTCGTGTGTTTCGAACAGCCAGCCAAATACTTTCAGACTGTCACCAATATGAGCCTTGTTTTCTTCGATATAATACTTGAAATTACAATGCACGTCTTCAACCGTGTTGTAACCTGTCCATGACAATTCTTTGCATTGCTCCTTCTTACATCCACAGACAATCAACAAGATGGAAGCTACAAACAACAATTTCGTTTTCATTGTTCTCTTTGTTTTTAGATTTTCAGTTCGTTGATTTGTTTCTGCAGGGCGGGACGGAAGGTGTGATTAATTGTGTTTCCGTCCTTGCCCGTGTGCCCCTCTTCCAAGGCTCCGCACGTTCTGTGGGGCTTCTTCATTCACATAGGGTCTCCTCCTTTCTTTGTCGGCAGTTTACACAGGACAACGACGTTGCCGCGTGGACTGCACGGGTAGGTATACTAATATTTTCATAGTTCTTGTTCAAAATCGGTGTCAGTTCTTCACAAACGTCCTTGCACCTGTCTTGTCGCCGCTGGTCAGGCGCAGCAGGTAGCGGCCGGCGGGAAGATTTTCATATTTTTTTGTTTGAAAACCGGACGCCGCCATGGTTTTCGCTGGCGGCGACCGGTCAGAATGGGCGTCAGTTCTTCACGAAGCGGCCTATGTGCGTCTTGCCGTCGGCGGTTGCCACATGAAGAATATAGCTTCCTGCCGGGATGTCGCCCACGTCAAGGACGGATTCCGTCTCCGTCCGCGATGCCACAAACCAACGGAACACCACTCTGCCCGACAGATCATACACCTGTATGTCACGCACTTCCTCAGGTGTCGTGACCGTCAGGGTGTGGCTTGCGGGATTGGGATGGAGCCGCAGCCGCGACGGCTGGACAAGAATGGTCGTGTCGCCCCTTTGGAGAACTCGCTGTGTAATTGTTGAATCAACTTCTGGGGACTCTTCACCAACTCTGACCTCCATCTCCAGCATCTCCTCCTCGCACAGGGCACATGGCTCGATTCTGGCGGTGAAGTCGCTTCCCCACTCCGCCGTAAAGCCTGGCTGGAGAATGACCTCGTTGTGCGCCACATATTCCGCCGTGGCACCAGAGGGGATGGTGCGATATGTATCAGGATAGGCTGTGGTCTCTGGCACACTGGACAATACTGAAAATGTATTTGGTGTAATCTGGTATGGATTGAGTGTTGATTCATTATTTAATTGATAGTAACGCTCATAAAATGTATCCAGAGATAGTTCATAAATACAAAAATCACTGTATTTCCTGGGAGGTCTTAAGTCAAACAACGCAGAAGCAAAAGTACGATAATCATGATCTCCCGGACATAGACTGTCTACCGTTAAATAAGTGTCATCATATTTCCCCCTCCACCCCCAATTGAAGTGGAACTTGCCGTCACTGTCATATCCATCACATACAAATGCATGGCTAGGAAAATTCTCGGTTATTCCTCCCGAGGCACCATAAAGTACAACCCATCCACTGTCAAGGTTGTCACGGAGATGCTTCACCCATTTGCCTCTATGGAACATTCGCCACTGATGGTCTGAATCATCATTGTATCTATACCTATCGAATGCACGTTTGGCTTTGTACACATTACTCGTCGAAACATTACAACCATAATTCGTGTTTGACATCACTCCACATCTGTAAATTAGCCACGCAATAGCATCTTTCTCTTGTGTATGGTTTGGATGGTCCAAACGCAATGAGTCGGGCATATGACACCAGTCAAATTGCCTGTCTTCATAGATAACCACTGGGTATTTCCAATAGTTCATGATTTGTGCCATTGCCACAGCAACGCAACCTGCTTTACAATGGGCACATCCATTCCCTGAAGGTGCATAATAGTTAAACGCATTGCTATCCACAGAACAATTATTGCTCTCATGGGAAATATGCTGCCCCCATTTAGTTGTCAGCAGCGGTGCAACCGAACCCAACCCCTTTGGAGTATAAACATCAATCCCCATCATCAGATCATCCCATTCCTGTACATTGGGCGAAAAAGATGGTGGATTACTGAAACAGAAGCAGGCCTGTTCTTTGTATTCCTGCAAAAAGTATTTCATACCACAGGGTAAGGTGTCGAATTGGCTGAATATCGACCCTGAACCGTTTGCTACATATCTCCCGACAACAGGAATGCATTTCTTGTTGCCCGATATCAATACGTTGATTCCTGCATCGGTGACAACTTCGTAAAGCAGCGTATGGCCTGTGCTGTCAAACTGGTATGTTGTGACAATGCTTACATCGATACCTTTTGTATATCTTAGTTCCGCCTTGGCCACCATTGCTGCCTCTGCAGCACTCATCTGCTGGGCATACACCTGCAGATGATACATGATTAGTGCTGCAAATATTATTATCAATCTAATCTTCTTCATTTTCACCTGGATTTGATTTTATTTCTGTTACATCCAAAAACATTCCCCCTATTTCGAAACCATCGTATGAGACAGTGCCGGTTACATACGCAAGCGTATCGGCATACACATAAAGCGACGGATATTCTTTAGGAAGATTTAAAATCACAAATGGACTGAAATATAGTAAAGTACCGTCATAGGTATGTGCCAGTTCCTTGCTGACAGTCATCTCATGCATTCCATAGCAATTCTCATAGCATATGTGAATATATCCGAAAACTTTCAATGTGTCTCCCAGATGGGCTTCAGCCTCCTCCCTGTTATGTGTGAAATGATAGTAGACATCTTCCACGGTATTGTAATCGGTCCAGGAAACTTCCGGTCTTTTTTTGCATCCGAGTGTCGCCAGAACAACAAGGCTGAAAAAAACGCTTAATAGAATTGGTTTGCTTGCTTTCATAGTCTCTATTGTTTTTTGGTTTTCAGTTCGTCAATTTGTTTCTGCAGGTCGATGATGTAGAGCGTCAGCTCCTCCACCTTCTTCAGCAGCAGGGCGTTCATCTCGCCCAGGTCCACGCCGCCCTGCCTCACTTCGCTCTCCGTCGGGATGTCGGGCAGGTGGCGGTTCTCCTTGACATAACGCTCCAACTCCGTCAGGCTCGGCAATCGGTAGTCCTCGTCGAACACAAAGTCGCTCCAGTTTGTCAACGTCACCCGGATTTCTTTTGCTCGTACCTGTCCCGTGGGGCTGCACCGGAATCCGTTGCCCACGGTAAACAGCCCCTCCACAAACACCTCGTCGGTGGCGTGCAAGTCTTCCGTCATTACCAGCCCGCTCACGTCGATGTTGCCTGTGAAGCCGCTGTTGCCTGTCACTGTCAGGCGGTTCGTGCCCGACGGACTGCCGCCGATGCCAAGGCGTCCGTGCTTGTTCAGCGTCAGTCCCGTGCCGTTCTGCCCGTAGACGTTCAGGTCGTCACCCTCGCTCTGCTGGATGGTGACACTCTTGTCGTATTGCACGATGCGGAATCCGTCCGTGTCGTGCACGCCCGAAATCGGGTTCGACATCAGGAAGACGTTGTGGTAGTGGAAGAACGTCTCCCGCGGTCCCGGGTCTATCACGCCGCCCGATGTGCCGGGATCGTCGGCCTCGGTCTGGTGTATGTGGAACGTCGCCGTCGGGAGGCGATACCCGCCCCTACGGGAAGGTTCAGGTTGGTCGGTGTGTTCTGTGCTTGAAGAAGGCTTGCTCCAGCCGTTAAAGCTGCAATTATGTATAGTATTTTTTTCATTTTCTGTTATTTTTTGTTTTATTTGATTGTTAAACATTCCTTTTGTTATTTTTCACATTTTGTTGTAAAAAATGGTTTTGGTTATACAAAAAATGGTTTTTTCGCGTTACCTGTATCGGTAGCGCTTTTGCGTGCCGGGGGCGTCTGCAGGGCGGGGCGGAAGGTGTGATTAATTGTGTTTCCGTCCTTGCCCGTGTGCCCTTCCTCCAGGGCTCCGCACGTTCTGTGGGGCTTTTGATTCACATAGGGTCTCCTCATTTCTTTTGTTTCTGTGACACTTGTCACGCCTATTCTGTTGCGCCAGTGTCACAAATTAACAAACTTTTTTACCTGATGGCCGTACAGGTAAAAATGCCTGTCTCCTCATTGTACTCCATTCTTACAGTGTAGCCTTCGGCTTCACGGTCAGCGCACCATTTTAAAGCTTTTTCTTTGCTTGTTGTGGTGAAAGTGACATGTTCTCTTGTCGGTTCCTCATTGGTGTTTTGGTTGTTTTCCATTTTTTAGTACTATTAAATTTTAAAAATGTTGTTAATTATTGAGTAATTTATTGGTTTCGTATTCATTTATATCGAAATTGTGCTTTTTGTTCTTTATGCTTATATCATAAACATACATCGACTTTTCAAGTGTGGAATAGAAAACTTTGTCGTAGGGTTTGTCGTCGCCGGTAACGCGTCTTTCAGGATGGCCCTTCTCGCAACGGAACGAGATCAACCCCTCTACGCCTCTTTGTTTGGCAGTACGGTTGGCTTCGATGAATTGCTCCGGAACGTTGAACTCCCGCTGCAGGGCCTCCCAGGCGACGCTGTCCCTGGCCATGATGACGGTGACGTCGGCAGTGACGCTGTCGTTGATGCGGAGCGCCTTGACGAATATCGCCTCGTAGTCCTCCCGGTCCTTGTACTGGCGATAGAGCTCGCTGCCCTCCCGGAACAGGGGTATACGGTGCCAGTTGACTATCAGCGTCAGTAGGGACGCCAATACCAGCGATATGGCGACAATTGCAAGTTGCCTACCCCAGTGTATTTTCGATGTATGTATTGACAATCTTTTCATAAACATATTGTTTGTCTATCCGGTTGCTGCTTATGGCGTATGAATTGTTGTTAAAAGGATTCAAAGTGCTGAAAATAAAGAAGAAGAAAACGGTTAGCATCATAACAGCCAACCCTTTGCGTCTTCTGCTGTAATGTCGTATGAGGCGATAGGGCAGATCCACGTCCCTGACAGGCGCCGCTTCGTGACGGGAATCAATCAATGCGCGGACTTGCTGACGGTCACAACCGAACGCAACAGGCGCTTCCCATGCACCGCAAATTCTGCCGAATTCGAAATCGACATCGAGAGATTTGTCATTTGGTCTTCTGCTTTCCTTCATGGCTTTTTGTATTTCTTTTGGTACATCTGTCTTAGTTTCTGCTTGATTCGCATGACTCTTGTGGCAACATTTGTTTCGCTGATGCCCATCTTTATTGCTATTTCGCTGTAACGCATCCCCCTTAGCACATACAAAACAAGTGCTTTCTCTTTCTCTTTCAGATGGGATATCAACTCATACATTATGCTTGTGCTCTCTGTCTCGGGAACAAGAACGGATTCCATCCGTGATGCAGCATCCTCGTCGGATGTGTCATGCTTGTCGATGGAAATTGGAATCATCCTGTTCTGGTGTTTTGTGTGCTCCTTCAGACGGGAAAGCGCCACATTCCGTGTTACGCTGAACACCCATGTCATCTCTGCGCTCTCACCCCTGAAGTATTTATCGGGGGTCACACTGTAAACCTCCCACAGTCTCAGCTGCACCTCCTGCATCATTTCTTCAAAAAGGAATGTTTCCCCACTGGAATAAAAACGACACAGATTGACAAGGATAAGCCAGTTACGGTCCAGCAAATCCATAAAGGGTTCCTTCTTATGATCCTTGCTCATCGGCATACAGGCACTTGGGTTGGTTTCTATTATGTGACGATAAAACGATAATAATTGTCACTTGGGTTTTCTGACAGAAACTTTTATTCTTTGCTATATTAGACTATAAAAAGAAAAAAAATCACACTTTAATTTCTTAAAAAAATCTTAAAATTTTCTTTAAAAAAGCTTTCCTATTATATAAAGAGCCTTTTTTTGTCCAAAAGGTTACATTTGGGCCAAAAATATAACATTTTTTTTCGCGAATTTTTGTGAGATTCGTGAAAAGAATATAGAATATTGTAATTCTCCGGAGCGGTCTGTTTATTCGCCTCTTGCGCTTTCAAGGGCGGACTGCATCGCGCGGATTTCATCGCGGTATTTGGCGGCGGCAAGGAAGTCCATCTCTTTGGCGGCAATTTGCATTTTGCGCTGTGCTTCACGGATGTCCTTGCGGAGCTGTGCCTTGGTACGGCTGTCGATTTTGGCAGCGGGCGATTCGCTGACAGGGTCCATTGGGTCGTCGTCGGTGCCGGCGGTGTAGGGTCGGTTGCCGGCACGGGCAGGGGTGTTCATCGCGTAGGGGGAGGCGGCGAGTTGGGCTCCGGCGAGGTTGGCGGGGTCGCTGTGGAGGCTGTCGGAGAGGCCGTAGGCTTCGGACTGCTCGGCAGCGAGTTCGATGACGGAGGTCTGCCCGAGGATGTTTTCGGTGCTTTTCACTATCTGGCGCGGCACGATGCCGTGCTCCATATTGTAGCGTATCTGCTTTTCGCGATGCCGGTTGGTCTCGTCGATGGCGCGCTGCATCGATCCGGTGATATGGTCGGCGTAGAGGATGGCGCGGCTGTGGATGTTGCGCGCCGCGCGTCCGATGGTCTGTATCAGCGCTCGGTCGCTGCGCAGAAAGCCTTCCTTGTCGGCGTCGAGCACGGCAACAAGCGACACTTCGGGCAGGTCCAGTCCCTCGCGCAGCAGGTTCACTCCGACAAGGACATCGTAGACGCCCATGCGCAAGTCGCGCATGATTTCGACGCGCTCAAGCGTGTCGACGTCGCTATGGATGTAGGCGGTCTTGATGCCGAGGTTGATAAGGTAGGAACTGAGTTCCTCGGCCATGCGTTTGGTGAGGGTGGTGACAAGCACGCGCTCGCCGTTGTCAAGGGTGTCTTCTATCTGTTCCAGCAGGTCGTCGACCTGTGTGACGGCAGGACGCACTTCCACCACAGGGTCGAGCAGTCCGGTGGGGCGTATCACCTGTTCGACGACAACGCCTTCGGCTTCGGCCAGCTCATACTCGGCAGGGGTGGCGCTGATGTAGATGGTCTGTCCGGTGAGGGCGTAGAACTCTTCGTATCGCAAAGGGCGGTTGTCCAATGCCGACGGCAGACGGAAGCCGTATTCGACAAGGGCGGTCTTGCGGCTGCGGTCGCCACCGTACATGGCACGGATCTGGGGAACGGTGACATGGCTCTCGTCGATGACAAGGAGGAAATCGTCGGGGAAATAGTCGAGCAGGCAGAAAGGGCGCGAGCCAGGCTCCCGGCCGTCGAAATAACGGGAGTAGTTCTCGATACCGCTGCAATAGCCCAGCTCCTGAATCATCTCAACATCGTAGTTGACACGCTCTTCGAGGCGTTTGGCTTCGAGGTGCTTGCCGATGGAGTGCAGGTAGTCGCGCCGCTCGTACATGTCGTGCTGGATATTGAGCAGGGCAGCGGACATGTTCTCTTTGTTGGTGAGGAAGTTGCTGGCAGGGTAGATGGTCACCTCTTCGCACCGCTCGAGTTTCTGCCCGCTGACGGGGTCGAAGGTCTCGAGGGTCTCTATCTCGTCGTCCCAGAAGCCGACACGGTAGCAGAAGTCGGCGAAGGAGGGGAAGATGTCCACGGTGTCGCCCTTCACCCGGAAACGGCCGTTGACGAACTCTATCTCGTTGCGGGTGTACTGTGCGTCAAGGAGTCGGAGGAGGAGGGTGTCACGGTCCATGCGGTCGCCGACTTTGAGGTGGACGGTGCCACGGGCAAACTCGGTGGGGTTGCCGATGCCGTAGATGCAGCTGACAGAGCAGACCACGATGACGTCGCGGCGGCCGCTGAGAAGTGCGGAGGAGGCGCGGAGACGCAGTTTGTCGAGCTCGTCGTTGATGGCGAGGTCTTTCTCGATATAGGTGTTGGTGGCAGGGATGTAGGCTTCGGGCTGGTAGTAGTCGTAGTAGGAGACGAAGTACTCGACGGCGTTGTGGGGGAAGAACTGCTTGAACTCGCCATAGAGCTGTGCGGCCAGCGTCTTGTTGTGGCTCATCACCAGCGTAGGCCTGTTGAGCTGGGCGATGACGTTCGCCACGGTAAAGGTCTTTCCACTGCCGGTCACACCGAGCAGCACCTGGGCTCGCTGCCCGCTGCGGATGCCGTCAGTCAGTTCCTTGATGGCTTCTATCTGGTCACCCATCGGTGCGAATTCGGATACTAGTTCAAAGTTCATGCTGCTTGCCTTTCTGTTGCTTGGATTGTTGGGTTGTCAGTCGTTTCTGTCAAGTGGGTCGGTACAGGGCCTGTGTGCTGCTTGGTGCAATGGTCGGTCGGTTGTTTTTTGTGGTTCGTTACGCTGATTGCGGGCTATTGGTCTGTTTCAAGGTTTTGAAAAACGTTTTCAATGGCTCGTTCTCCGTCCATGGCCGACGAAACGATGCCTCCTGCGTAGCCGGCTCCTTCTCCGCACGGATAGAGTCCCTTCAGTTGCGGATGCTGTCCGTCTTGGCCTCGGGGGATGCGTATAGGCGACGAAGTGCGGCTTTCTACAGCCAGAAGGGTGGCTTCGGATGTGTAGAATCCGCGCATCTTTCGATTGAAATCTTTGAATGCTTGCTGCAGACTTTTCACTATGAATGGCGGCAGTTGTTCGTGTAGGTCGGCGGCCACGCATTGGCCCATGTAGTTGCTCCGGTTCAGTTGTCCGGTGGTGCGGCGCTCGCAGAAGTCGGTGAGCCGTTGGCTGGGTGCATTGAGATGCCCGCCGCCGGCTTCGTACATCCGTCGCTCCACGGCCTGCTGGAAACGCAATAGCGCCAACGGGTCTTCGCCGTATGCTTTGGCATCGGCTGCTGATACCGTGACAGCAATGCCGCTATTGGCAAATGCCGAACTGCGGCTGGCATTGCTCATGCCGTTGACTACCTGCTCTCCGTCTCCTGTAGCGGCTGGCACTATCACACCTCCGGGACACATGCAGAACGAAAAGACTCCATGTCCCTCTGTCTGGGTGGTCAGGCTGTAGGCGGCTGGTGGCAGTAGTGGCGAGTAGTGGGCGCTATGATATTGGATTTGGTTGATGAGCTCCTGTGGATGTTCGACTCGGACACCCATGGCAAATGGTTTGCTTTCCAACTGCCATCCGCGTCGGTCGAACAGCTCGTAGATGTCTCGAGCCGAATGGCCGGTGGCTAGTATCACGGCATCGCCTTCTATCGTCTCTCCGTTTTGGCAGCGCACGCCTTTCACTGACCCGTCTTGTATAAGGAGGTCGCTCACGCGCTGGTTGAAATGATATGTGCCTCCGTGTCCCTCTATGGTGCTTCTGATGTTGGCAATGATTCCGCTTAGCCGGTCGGTGCCGATATGCGCATGGGCGTCTATCATGATCTTCGGGTCGGCTCCGTGTGCTACGAAGCGTTTCAGAATGCCTGCCACATTGCCTCTTTTGTTCGATCGGGTGTAGAGTTTTCCGTCACTGTAGGTGCCGGCACCTCCTTCGCCATAACACCAGTTGCTGTCTGCTGGTACAACACCGCTGCGCACCATCTGTGTGATGTCGCGCTTGCGCCGGTCCACGGGTTGCCCTCGCTCCACTATGATGGGCCTCAACCCTAGCTCTAGAGCGCGTAGGGCTGCAAACAGACCCGCAGGTCCTGCTCCGACTATCACTACTGGACGACCATGGCTGCAGTCGCGATACGGACTGCTGTAGTCGGGCGCTTCGTAGGTTTCGTCGGTCAAATAATACTGCACAGTGACATGATAGTGGATGCCGCGACGCGAATCCAGACTCCTTCGCACCACTTCCACATGGCCGATGTCGCTCTCTGCAATTCCGCTCTGTCGGCTTACCGCTTGTTTCAGCAGCTCGCCGTCGTTGTATTGCTCTGGCGTCAGTGTGATCTCTATGGTCTGCATGGTGCTTGGATTTGTTGGTCTGATTGGACGTTCTTCCATCACCCCTCAAATGTGAATCCCAACATGAACGTTCGGGTGTTGATGAAGTCTACCGAACGTGTGTAGAGGTCGTCGTCCTCTATTTTCAGATTGGAAAGACCGAAACTCATTTTGAATTCGATAGCGAATTTTACATAGCGCATGTAAAAATCGAATCCTATGCCGGTCGTGTATCTGAAGTCGTTGGTGTTGAGTCTGATGATGGACTGGTCGTTGTTGTTTTTGTTGTTGCGGAGCGATGCAAAGTCAAAACCGTAGCTGGCTCCTGCCGTCAGATAGGGTCGGAAGTTGCGGTAGCGGAAAGCTCGAAACTTGAAATCAAACGGTATCTCTCCGTAAACTGATTCGACATTGCGCTTCTCGTCAGCTCCGGGATGTGCCGACATATAGGCGGCTGTCCAATTGTAGTTGAATGTGCGGTTGATGAGTGTAAGCCCTGGAAGAACCCTGAAGTTAAAATAGTTGCCGAGCCTGAAGTCGACAATCACTGCCAAGTGGAACCCGGGTGTGTAGTATGAACTTGTGCCTTGTAGCGATTGGCGTACTTCGTCGTCCATCGTGTAGGCATCTTCGAACTTGGATTGCGTGTAGCCTAGTTGGATGCCGTAATGGATGGGTTTCTTGTCAAACGAAGCCAGATAGTTCACCTGTGCACATGTCGGTACAACTGCCATGAGTAGAATGGTCAGTATCGTGACGGGTCGGGCTATACGGGCAATGGTTTTCATGGACTCTATAACGTCAGCAGCACTTTTTTATTATCTTTGTCAATGATTCCGTGCTATTGCATCTCGGCTATCAGGCGTTCTCTGTCTATGGGTACCACACCTACCTGTTCGCACACTACGCCACCGGCCAGATTGGCACAACGTACCGATTCTTCCAAACTCATTCCGGCGGCCAGGGCAAGCGTGATGACGCTGATCACTGTGTCTCCTGCTCCCGAAACGTCCGATACTGCGTGCACATACGACGGCACATGTATGGATTGGGGCTCCTTGCCTCTGAAATCACATGCATACATCCCTCGGCTCGATAGTGTGACCAGAACAATGTCGGCTTGTTGTTTGCTGTGTAGCTTGCGCGAGGCTTCCTCCAGGTCGTGCAGCAATGTCTCGTCGTTGCTGTCGTCAATTTCGATGTTGAGCCCTTCGCGAAGCTCCTTCAGATTGGGCTTGAAAAGTCCCACGTGCTTGAAATTGCTGAAATTGCGATGCTTCGGGTCGACGGTGGTGAGTATTTTCTTCCGGCGGGCCATCTCGGTGACCTCAGCAATGATTCGGGGGGTGATGTTGCCCTTGTCGTAGTCTTGGAAGATGATGGCATCAATCGGCATGGTCTTCAGAATACGTGTGATGCGGTCCAACAACTGGTCCTCCTCCATAGCCGATAGGGGATGTGTGCTCTCCTCGTCAACACGCACTATGTGCATGTTGTTCCCTATGACTCGCGATTTTACCGTGGTCATTCGATTGTCTGAGGTGACGATGCCTCGCCTGTCCATGGAATGGCTGTACATGAGCTGCTGGAAGTCCTTCCCGCTGTCGTCGTTGCCTAGCACCGAACAGATGATGGGAGTGGCTCCCATCGCTTCTATATTGAGCGCCACATTGGCGGCTCCGCCTAACCGCTTCTCGCGTTTGGTGATGGCAACCACCGGTACGGGCGCTTCAGGCGATATGCGGGTCACATTGCCCCACATGTAGGAGTCTATCATCACATCTCCGATTATCAGGACCCGCTCCCGGGCCATCTTCTCAAATATCTCTTTGTTCACGTTGGGTTTATTTTGGTTTTCTTCAGATTTCATCCTCTGTGTCCTCCAGCGATATCTCTCCGCGCAGGCTTTTGCCCAATCGCTGGCGCACCTCCTCTTTTTGCTCCGGAAATACGCCTAGCAGATACATCAGCTTGGTCACTGCTGCCTCTATCGTGATGTCGTGGCCGCCAATCACTCCTATCCGGTCCATGTCGCAACTGGCTTGATACTGGCGCATCTTTACGGCTCCGGCTTTGCATTGGGTGACGTTGAAAACGATGATGCCTTGGTCTAACGCTTCCTGTAGGGAGTCAATAAACCAACGCTCCGTCGGTGCATTGCCCGATCCGAATGTCTCGATGATGAGTCCCTGTAGGTCGGGGGTCCTCACTATGGACTGGACCACCGCTGGCGTGATTCCGGGAAACAGCTTCAGAACGGCTATCCGTCGGTCGAAACGCTTGCGAACCTTCAACGGCCCTTCGGGAATAGGCAAAAAAAGATGGTCCTTGTAGGTGATGTTGATGCCTGCCTTCGCCAAAGACGGATAGTTGAACGATGAAAAGGCGTCAAAGTTCTCGGCACTCACTTTCGTGCTGCGGTTGCCTCGGTACAAATGGCTCTCAAAAAAGATCGTGACCTCGGGTATCATCACCTGCTGCCCCGAGGCTATCTCCAAAGCACAGATGATATTCTCCCGCCCGTCACTACGCAACATGCCCAACGGCAACTGGCTGCCCGTGAGCACTATGGGCTTCGACAGATTCTTGAACATGAAACTTAAGGCTGAGGCGGTGTATGCCATCGTGTCCGTACCGTGTAACACGACAAATCCGTCATAATAAGCATATTCCCGCTCTATGATGTCGGCTATGTCTATCCAAAACTCGGGCGTCATGTTCGACGAGTCTATGATTCGGTCCAACTGACAGGAGTCTATCTGATAGTTGGTTCTGTGAAGCAGCGGCAAAGCGTCATAGATACGCTCCATCGCAAAGGGCTGCAACGAACCGTCGGCATCTTGTACCATGCCAATCGTCCCCCCTGTATATATCAACAGGACTCTGTTCTGTCTCTCGTTTCCGTTCATCTTCTTTATTCTTTGTTATGACTATTGTTTATTATGTGCATGTTGGGCGTGACTCATGGCACACTTCCCCTCTCGGTTATTGGCGCAAATTACGCTTTGGCCGCTAACCCCTAAACTCAGTCTTTGTTTATTTATTGTATAGGATACAAATATTTACATGACTTATGCTTCGGCGGACGACCCCAACAACAAATTGCAAAAATACAAAAGTTGAAAAGATTGACAAAAAATATTTCTTTCCCAGCCTTCCTCTATGCCCCTTTTCGCTCCGATTCAACATCTCGCTGTTGAAAACTATAGGCTATAAATGACCTATTTTTGATTTAAAACAAATACAATCAATAAAATACTCATATTTTTGTGTTTTTTGCCCCAAAACGTCATATTTTCTGTTTTTTTTGTTCGTCTGGCTGAAAAAAACAGCAAGATTCTTCTTCAGAGGATAATTTTTTTTCAAAATAATTGCATTGAAAATAACACCTTTATCTTTTTTGTCCGAGAAAAATTGCAAAAAAAATTTGGCAGTTTGAAAAATGGTTGTATCTTTGCATCCGCTTTCGCTCAAAAAACGGAATGTTGATAAAACAGGAAGTCAAGGAAGCGCAAGGACATTGAAAAAGTTGAAACAAGAGATAGCGTGTGTCGGAGGGCCTCCTGAGGGGGGCTTGAGGACACGGAAGAGTCAAAGGTTACAAAGAACAATTCTTACAAT
>JAEEGG010013758.1_pt1 | contig 17254 bp, 14 predicted proteins | sample 9134161 | NCBI WGS metagenome assembly JAEEGG01 (sample SAMN16246543, study PRJNA631951) | gut metagenome | biome: gut microbiome; feature: rumen; material: CR-attached | host: Bos | place: Iran: Karaj | collected 2018-10 | reverse complement strand
GGAGCGGAAAGAGAGTTACGCCTTCTACCGGACGGATGTCTGGCTGAAAGGCCTTTCTACGCTGATCGTGGCCGCCGCGACGCTCATCGTCCTCGCCATCCTCGCCTGGCGGAACGGCCGCACGTACTGCAATACCATCTGCCCGGTGGGCACGGTCCTCAGTTTCTTCTCCCGCTTCGCGATGTTCCGCCCGGCCATCGACAGGGAGAAATGCAAGAACTGCAAGCTGTGCGAACGCCGCTGCAAGGCTGCATGCATCAATATCTCCGAGCATAAAATCGACTACAGCCGCTGCGTGGACTGCTTCGACTGCCTCGAGGAGTGCAAGTTCGGCGCGCTGAAGTACCGGTTCGCCTGGGGGCGCCCTAAAGCCTCCCCCGGTGCGGAAAACGCAGGCTCGGATGCAGGCCGCAGGGCCTTCCTGGTGGGAACGGCGCTGGCCGTGGGATCGGTCGCCCTGAAGGCGCAGAAGGACAAGGCGGCCGGTGCCCTGGCGGTCATCGACGGAGACGAAGATGCCGACGACAAGAAGGTCGATGGCGGACTGGCCCCCATCAAGGAAAAGAAGCGGCCCGCTCGCAAAACGCCCATTGTGCCCCCCGGAGCCAAGAGCCTCAAGAATTTCTCCCGGCACTGCACCGCGTGTCAGTTATGCGTCAGTGTCTGCACGAACGGCGTCCTGCGGCCCTCGACCGGTCTCATGACCCTGATGCAGCCCGAATCTTCCTACGAGCGCGGCTACTGCCGCCCCGAATGCACGAAGTGCTCCGAGGTCTGCCCCAGCGGCGCCATCCGGAAGATCACCCGCGAGGAAAAGACCGCCATCCAGATCGGCCACGCCGTCTGGGTGAAGGAGAACTGCCTCGCCGCCCGGGGCCGCCGTTGCGACAACTGCGCGCACCACTGCCCCGCCGGCGCCATCAAGATGACCGAAATGGAGCTGGACGGCAAGACCCGTAAAGTGCCCGTCGTCGATGAGACCAGATGCATCGGCTGCGGCGCCTGCGAGAACCTTTGCCCCGCCCGTCCCTACAGCGGCATCTATGTAGAAGGTTACACGATTCACAACGAAATATAATATGGACAGACGAGATTTTCTGCATATCGCCGCGGCGGCGGGACTGGCCGGGTGTACGGGGAAGACTCCCGATCAGGTCGTGAATGACGCGCCGGGTGTCGGGAACGACATAGCGGGACAAGGAAATGGCGTGGCGGGCGACGGGATGACGTACCGCACGAACCCCAGGACCGGCGAGAAGGTGTCGCTGCTGGGATTCGGGATGATGCGGCTTCCGATGGAGGACGGAGAGGTCGACCAGGAGACCGTCAACGAATTCGTCGATTACGCCCTGGAACACGGCGTCAATTACTTCGACACCTCCCCCGTCTACTGCCAGGGCAAGTCCGAGAAAGCGACGGGAGACGCCCTCCGGCGCCATCCGCGGGATAGTTACTTCGTCGCCACCAAACTCTCCAATTTCAACAAGGACGACTGGCCCCGGGATGCTGCGATCAAAATGTACCGCAATTCGTTCGAAAACCTGGGTGTCGACTATATCGACTATTACCTCCTCCACGCCATCGGAACGGGCGGCGGAATGGAGGAATTCAACGGCCGCTACATCGACAACGGGATGCTCGATTTCCTGCTGGAAGAGCGCGCGGCGGGCCGGATCCGCAATCTCGGATTCTCCTACCACGGCGACATCTCGGTCTTCGACTACCTGCTCGCCCATCACGACAAATACCGCTGGGACTTCGTCCAGATCCAGCTCAATTACCTCGACTGGAAATACGCCAAACTCATCAACAAGCGCAACACCGCCGCCGAATACCTCTACGGCGAACTCAGCAAGCGGGGCATCCCGGCCGTCATCATGGAGCCGCTCCTCGGCGGCCGCCTGGCCAATGTGCCGGAAAGCGTCGCCGCGCGGATGAAGCAGCGGGATCCGGACAGGAGCATCGCCTCCTGGGCCTTCCGCTTCGCCGGGTCACAGCCCGACGTCCTGACGATTCTGAGCGGAATGACCCGGATGGAGCACATCGAGGACAACCTCTCCAACCTCTCTCCCCTGCAGCCGCTCACCGCGGACGACCTCGACTTCCTCCAGGAAATGGCCGCCAAGATGATGGAATTCGACACCATCCCCTGCACCGACTGCAAATACTGCATGCCCTGCCCTTACGGCATCGACATCCCGGCCATTTTCAAGCATTACAACAAATGCATCGCCGACGACAACGTTCCGCCCTCCAGCCGCGACGCCCGTTACCACAAGGCGCGCAGGGCCTTCCTCGTGGGCTATGACCGCAGCGTTCCGAAACTCCGCCAGGCCGACCACTGCATCGGCTGCGGCCGCTGCGCCCGCCACTGTCCGCAGCGGATTGCGATTCCGGCCGAACTCCGCCGCATCGACGCCTACGTCGAGCGCCTGAAGCAGGAGAAATTGTAATTAATCGGAATAATAATTAAATTTGTGGGATTTAATTGGTCGATTCTTGCTATCTAAACAGAATAAAACGAACATATTATGGACAAATTTACCCAGAAGTATTTCGACGCCTTCATGGCGGACATCATCGCCCGGAATCCCGGCGAGAAAGAGTTTCACCAGGCCGTCCGCGAAGTGGCGGCCAGCGTCGCTCCCTACATCGTGGAGCATCCCCACCTGATGGATCTCAAGGTGCTGGAACGCATCGCAGAGCCCGAACGCATCATCATCTTCCGCGTCCCGTGGATGGACGACAACGGCGAGGTGCGCGTCAACCGCGGCTTCCGCGTGCAGTGCTCCAGCGTGATCGGCCCCTACAAGGGCGGCATCCGCTTCCACGCCAGCGTCAACCTCTCCATCATGAAGTTCCTCGCCTTCGAGCAGACCTTCAAGAACGCCCTCACCACCCTTCCGATGGGCGGGGCCAAGGGCGGCAGCGACTTCAACCCGCGCGGCAAGTCCGACGCCGAAGTGATGCGCTTCTGCCAGAGTTTCATGACGGAGCTCTTCCGCCATATCGGGCAGGATACGGACGTCCCGGCCGGCGACATCGGCGTGGGCGGCCGCGAGATCGGCTATCTCTTCGGGCAGTACCGCCGTCTTCGGGACGAATTCACCGGCACCCTCACGGGTAAGGGCCTCAACTGGGGCGGCTCCCGCCTCCGTCCGGAAGCGACCGGCTACGGGCTGTGCTATTTCGCCACCGAGATGCTGGCGACCCGCGGCCAGTCCTTCGAGGGCAAGACCGTCGTCGTCTCCGGCGCCGGCAACGTGGCCCAGTACGCCGCGCAGAAAGCGATGCGCCTCGGGGCTAAGGTCGTGACCCTCAGCGATTCCGACGGCTACATCTACGATCCCGACGGACTCGACGAGGACAAGATGGCGTACGTGTTCGAGCTTAAGAACATCTACCGCGGCCGCATCAAGGAGTACGCCGCCAAATATCCTACGGCGAAGTATTTCCCGGGCGAGAAACCCTGGAAGACACCCTGCGACATCGCGCTCCCCTGCGCTACGCAGAACGAAATCGACGAGGCGGGCGCCAGGGCGCTCATCGCCGGAGGATGCCAGTGCGTGGCGGAAGGCGCCAACATGCCTTCCACGCCGGAGGCCATCCAGGTCTTCCAGGAAGCAGGCATTCTCTATTCTCCGGGCAAAGCGTCCAACGCGGGCGGCGTGGCTACTTCTGGCCTCGAAATGAGCCAGAATTCCATCCGGCAGCACTGGACACGGGAGGAAGTCGACGCTCACCTGCACCGCATTATGTCCGACATCCACGCGGCCTGCCTGAAGTACGGCACGGAGCCGAGTGGATACGTCAACTATGTGAAGGGCGCCAACCTCGCCGGCTTCATCAAAGTCGCCGACGCGATGGTAGATCAGGGACTGGTGTAAACGCTCCTATTGCTCCCGGAAGACAAAGTCTGATTCACAGACATCCTTCCCGACTGAGACCGAGACCTTATATTTATAAGGCTTCCCGGTCTCATCTTTAAAATGCGGCTTGTCAATGGGGAGGGCTATTCCGTATTCCCGGGCACTGGCGGCAGTGAGTTTCAACGACTCCTTCCGGCTGTTGATAAGTTTGCCGCGGGCATCCCGGACTTTAACGGTGACGGCGGCCTTCCGGGGCTTTGACGTCATGTTGCAGACCATCGTATGGACCTCCACCAGGTAGGACCTGCGCTCCGGGATATATTTCTGGGAGGCCACAACACGGGCATTCCCCTTGGAAGAAGGGGTCAAACACACTTTCTGGAGGGGTTTTTCCTGTGCGCCAAGCAGGCTGCAGGAAAGCATCAGTCCGATCAGGACACGAATCATATTTTTCATAAAACACCGAGTTTTTTGCCGACTTTGATGAAGGCCGCAATGGCCTTGTCAAGTTGCTCGCGCGTATGCGCGGCGGACAGTTGCACGCGGATGCGGGCCTGGCCCTGCGGCACGACGGGATAGTAGAAGCCCGTGACGAAGATGCCTTCCTCCGCCATCGCGGCCGCAAAGCGCTGCGACAGCGGGGCGTCGTACAGCATCACGGCGCAGATGGCGCTCTGGGTGGGCTTGATGTCAAAGCCGGCCGCCATCATCTTCCCGCGGAAATATTCCACATTCTCCACAAGGCGGTCGTGGAGCGCATTCCCTTCCCCGAGCATCTTGAACAGTTCGATGCCGGCGCCGACGATCATCGGGGGCAGCGAATTGGAGAACAGATACGGGCGGCTGCGCTGGCGGAGCATCTCGATGATCTCCTTACGGCCGGTCGTAAATCCGCCGACGGCGCCGCCGAAGGCCTTGCCGAGCGTACCGGTGAAGATATCGATGCGGCCGTAGCAGCCGAACTGCTCGGCGATGCCGTGTCCGGTGGGACCGACGACCCCGGCGCTGTGGCTCTCGTCCACCATCACAAGGGCGTCATATTTCTCGGCCAGGTCGCAGATCTTGTCCATCGGAGCCACGTTGCCGTCCATCGAGAACACGCCGTCGGTGACGATGATGCGGAAACGCTGGGCCTGCGCCTCCCGGAGTTTGGCTTCGAGGTCGGCCATATCGGCATTGGCATAGCGGTACCGTACGGCCTTGCAGAGGCGGACACCATCGATGATGGAAGCGTGGTTCAGCGAATCGGAGATGATGGCGTCCTCGGCGGTCAGGAGCGGCTCGAAGACGCCGCCGTTGGCATCGAAGCAGGCCGCGTAGAGGATGGTGTCTTCGGTATGGAAGTATTCGGAAACGGCTTTCTCCAGTTCCTTGTGGAGATCCTGCGTACCGCAGATGAAGCGTACGGAAGACATTCCGTAGCCCCGGGCGTCCATCGCCCTTTTGGCCGCTTCGACGAGCCGGGGACTGTCGGCGAGACCGAGATAGTTGTTGGCGCAGAAATTCAGCGCCTTGCTGCCGTCCTGGAGGGTGATCTCCGCCCCCTGGGCCGAAGCGATATTGCGTTCGTTCTTATACAGGCCCGCCTCACGGATTCCGTCGAGGGTATCCTGTAGATGTTTTTGGAATTTTCCGTACATTTTTGTTGATTTTTGTTTCTGTCGAGACAAATTTAATAATAATTTTAACACAAGAAACCAGATATTTTCATAAATTTGCAAGAAAGAATCGCGCAGAAAGTGAAAAATATATTGGTCATCGGTTCGACCGGCCAGATCGGCTCCGAACTCACAATGAAACTCCGGAGGGAAATCCCCGGCAGCACCGTCGTGGCCGGGTATATCCCCGGCGCAGAACCCAAGGGCATCCTGCTCGAGAGCGGTCCCGCGGAGATCGCCGACGTCCGCGACGGCGCCACCCTCGCCGGGATCGTCACCCGCTACCGGATCGACACCATCTACAACCTCGCCGCCCTCCTGTCGGCCGTCGCCGAACGCAAGCCGCTCCTCGCCTGGGACATCCAGATGAACGGCCTCCTGAACATCCTCGAAGTGGCCCGCGAGAAAGGCTGCGCGGTATTCACCCCCTCCTCCATCGGCTCCTTCGGCCCCGAGACACCGCACGACGGCACCCCGCAGGACACCATCCAGCGGCCCCGCTCGATGTACGGCGTCACCAAAGTCGCCACCGAACTCCTGAGCGACTACTACTTCCACAAATACGGCGTCGACACCCGCTCCGTCCGCTTCCCCGGCCTCATCTCCTACGTCACCCCTCCCGGCGGCGGCACCACCGACTACTCCGTCGAAATGTACTACGCCGCGGTCAAAGGCGAGGTCTACACCTGCCCGATCGGTGCCGGCACCTTCATGGACATGATGTATATGGCCGACGCCCTCCGCGCCGCCGTTCAGCTGATGGAAGCCGACCCCGCACGCCTCCGTCACCGCAACGCCTTCAACATCGCCTCGATGAGCTTCGACCCCGAGATCCTCGCGGCCGCCATCCGCCGGCAAATCCCCACTTTCACATTCAAATACGACGTCGACCCCGTTCGCCAGGCCATCGCCAACAGCTGGCCCGACCGCCTCGACGACCGCTGCGCCCGCGAAGAATGGGACTGGGCGCCGCAGTTCGACATCGACCGGATGACTACCGAAATGATAGCGGGACTCCGCAAAAAATTCGGAATCCAAGCCTGAAACGGCAAAATAACTTTTAATTCGTAAGCAAAAAGGCACATTCTTCAAACAAATGTGCCTTTTATCATATTGTGTCCGATAAAAGATATTTACAAAAAAATTGAAAAAATTCTTAAAAAAATTTGGTAATTAAAAAAATTGTCGTACCTTTGTATCCGGGTTGAGGCTGATGAGGTTCTCTCTCGCCAAGACCTATTGGTTATTAGTTTTAGTGTTATTAATTATGTGGTTAGTATGAAGTGGTCTGCGCGTGATGCGTCGACTACTTTTTTTTATACCCCCACCCTTCGCGCCACGACCAAGATCGGAGAATCAATGCATTTTCCTTAGCGAAAATTCCTGTATAGCATCAAATAAGGCCTGAAATGCTGCTTAACCCCTCCCGCGGATGCCGTATGGTATCATTTCGGGGCCCTAGTGCGACTTAACCCTGCCCACAGGAACGGTATGGCAGCATTTCGGGGCCAGAATGCGACTTAACCCCTTCCGCAGGTACGGTATGGAAGCATTTAGGGGCCGAAATGCGACTTAACCCTGCCCGCAAGAACGATATGGCAGCATTTCGAGGCCAGAATGCGACTTAACCCCTTCCGCAGGTACGGTATGGAAGCGTTTCGGGCCCGGAATGCTTCCTAACCCCACCTTCGCGAGCGGAGAGGATGGCGTTCAGTGCATCCACCAATGCGCAGTGAGACCGGCATTCAAGGCGCCTACCTGTGCGCACTGAGGGCGGCGTACAGGGCGTCGACCTGTATGCGGAGGGCGGCGGGGGTGGTGTCGTTGATGAGGAGGTAGTCGGCGCGGGAGAAGTCGAAGTGCTGGGCGGAGAGGCGGCGGCGGACGGCGTCTGCGGAGAGGTCGGGGTTGCGTGCCAGGACGCGGTCGAGGCGGACCTGCTCGGGGGCATATACCAGTACGACCGTGTCATAAAGGCCGTCGAACAGCGGTTTGTCGAGAATGATGGCCGATTCCAAGACGACGAAGGGCGGAACAGGGAGTTCGCCGGACGGGCCGGAAGAGGAGGAGGCGGCGCCACCCGCCTCCAGGCCCGTACCGAGGGCCTGTGCATCCCGCCAGGCGGTGAAGTCCGCGAGCACGGCCGGGTGCACGATGGACTCGAGCAGGGCCAGGGAGTCCGGAGAGGCGAAGGCCGCGGCGGAGAGGGCGGCGAAGTCCACGGCCTCCACGGCGGCAGAGAAATTCCCGGGGCAGCGACCGGGAATGACGGCAGCAGACGGCATCCCGGCAGGAGCAGACGCTATCCCGGCCCCGGCCGCAGGCCGCGACGCGTCGGCGGGCGCCGGCAGGGTAAAGCTCCGCCCGAAGGCTGACTCGATCCGCTGCAGAAGCGGGCCGCGATAGAGGGCCTTGGTCCGGGAGTCCGAGTCGTAAACGGGAATGCCCTTCTCCGCAAGAAGGGCACAGACCATAGATTTTCCGGAGCCGATCCCTCCGGTCACGACCACGGTGCGGAGCGGAGTATCTGCAACGGTATTCATCGCATCGAGAGGCATTCGAAGACCTCCGGGAGCACCGTGCAGTCGATGACGCCCTGCGGGAGCGGGTCGTGGCGCGGCGAGCACCGGCCCGACTGGGAGTTCACGAAGTCCTCATAATCGACGTAGATGCCGATCTTGCCGACGGGATCGTTGATGATCGGGAACATACACCGGAACGTCACATCCGCCGTCGACGGATAGATCCGCACCGATTTTCCTTCCGGCAGCGAGCGCATCGTGACCGGCACCGAGGTCCGGATCTCGATATAGCGCGACACCGGCAGGTTATAGGTCACTTCGTCGATGGAGAAGCGCACGCCGGCGATCTTCCGGATCTTCAGCACCCCGTGCAGGTCGCGCTTGATATTGTTTACGCGAAGCGGGGTCGTGGCCACCATCGTCAAGTTGCCGATATGCATATCGTCCCCGTAGACATATACCGAGTCCGGCTCCAGCTTGAGCGTGGAAGTCGCCATATACTGCGGCGTGAAGGTCAGTTCCTGACTGACCTCCACGGGCACTTTCTTGAAGTTTTCCTTCGGGAAGATGAATTTGAGCGTGTCCGAGATGAACGCCTCCACGCTCACGCCGTCTCCGAAAAACGGCTTCACATAATTGTTGAGCGTGCTTCCGTACAGGACGTATTCATCCCCCTGCGAATGCCGGAGGTCCGCCTTGTCGATCATCACGTGCACTTCCCTTCTCCTGGGAAGCGACGACCGGAGGAAGTTGGAGCCCGTCGTGCGGCAGACGGCGATGACGGTGGCGGGGGTCGTCGATTCGCGGGAATGGCCGTCGATATTGCTCGAGGCGCGGATGGGAACGACGATCTGCCCGGAATACTCGAGCCCGAGGTTGTGCATCAGCCAGATGCCGAACGACAGCAGGAGAGACAGGAGAAAGAAAATCCAGTCTCTCCCGCCGAGATGGAGGGCGCGGGTTATTTTCCGGAACACCGACACGGTGCGGTCAGGCCAGGATTAGCGTTGCTGGGGTGCGCCGGGATTCTGGATGGCGTTCTTGTCGAAGCGGATCTTGACGTCGCCGTCCACTTTCACGAGCACGGTCGGCTCATCCTCGGAAACTTCCACGATCTCGCCGTAGATGCCGCCGATGGTGACGACCTTGTCACCCTTCTTGAGGCCGCTGCGATATTTCTGGAGCTCCTTCTGCTGCTTGCGCTGCGGGGCGATCATAAAGAAATACATCACGACGAAGATCAGGGCGAGCATCACCCACATCGACCAGCCGCCGCCCATCTTGGGAGCGCCTTCCGCGGCACCGGCCGCTGCGCCGGCATCCTGAAGCAATACTAAAAGTAAATTGTTCATCTTATCTGATTATTAATTGTTTTTCTTGATTCTGCCTTCTTCTATGAGGCGTTTGGTCAGCGCGTCCAGGAGGCCGTTCACAAAGGAGCGGCTCTTGGGTGTGCTGTAGTATTTCGAGATCTCGACATATTCGTTGATCGTGACGCGGAGGGGAATCTCCGGGAAGGTCTCGGCCTCGGCCAGACCCATCGCGATGAGGACGAGGTCGGTGACGAAGAGGCGGTCGCTCTCCCACCCCGCCACGGATGCGGAGATCATCTTATAATATTCGTCATAGCGGGCGTAGGTGTTCTCCAGGAGTTTCCGGACAAATCTGGAATCTTCCTTCTCGTCCATGAAGAGGGCGGGCAGCGTCCAGCGTCCGTCTGCCTTGGCGAAGGCCTCGATACCGCGGATGCAGACGCCGATGGCGTAAGGGAGGTCGTCGGTCCAGCGGATGTCCCGGTCTTCGAGGATCTTCCAGAGTTCTTCGTTGTCTTCGAATTCCTCTTCGAACATCTTCCGGAAGAATTTGGCCTCCGCCTGAAGCGAAGTCTCGGGCGCCTCCATATAGGCCTTGTAATAAGGTTTGGCCTGGATGGAGTCGAAGAGATTGCGGATGAGGACGTCGTCCTGGCTCCAGTCGAGTTTGGATTTCTGGAGATAGCGTTTGAAATCGGGATCCTCCGCAAGAAGGGCCGCGGTGCGGTTTTCCGCGAAACGCATATTGGGATGGAGATCTTCCTCGGTGGGGTTGAACTTTCCCCTCGCCGCTTCGATCCGGCGCCGGGCTTCTTCCGTCAGCGGCAGAATGATGGAGAACATATACACGTACAGATCCCGTACGGCATAAAGCGAATCATCCAGCCTCGAAACCGCTTCCTTCAGCGACAGTCCCGGATCCTCCACACAGGAATACATCACCTTGAAAGCCTTTACCCTGAGTATACGTCTGCTAAGCATAATATTTCAAATAAATCGTACAAATATAACCCAAATTTGCCGGTTTTCCAATTCAGCAACAAAAATGTTGACCCTTTTCCCTCTGCTGGAAGGTTTTCCCCGGTTATATTTGTACACGCGACCCCTCAGCCGCCTGCGGCGGCAGCTCCCCCGGGGAGCGCCACCCCCACCGCCCCCTCGCCGGGGGCCCGTCGGCCTACGGCCTCCATAAACAGGAAACTCGGCTTGTAGATGTGCACGAAATTTGCTATTTTTGTGTGTCTTTAAATTGGATACTATGAAAAACTTGTATGGAATTTTAGCCGCCGGGGTGCTGGCAATGGTGTCCTGCTCGATGGTGCTGGGGTGCGGGAATACGATCAACATGGACGATAACGGGAAGGACGACAATCCGCGCGTGGCACTCAGGCTGAGTGAGGCGCAGCGGCAGTTTGTTACCGAGGGGAATGCCTTCTCGATGAATTTCCTCGACAAGGTCGCCGCCGCGGAGAGCAAGGATTTTATCCTGTCTCCCCTGTCGATGCAGTTTCTGCTGGGGATGATCCTGGACGGGACCGGAGGACAGACCGCGGAGGAGATCGCGACGGTCCTGGGGTACGGAAAGGATGAGGCGGACGCCGTCAACGACTACTGCCAGGCGATGCTCCGGCAGCTTCCCGGCCTCGACAAAAAGACGAAGATTCTTATCGCCGACGCGATCTATGTCGACAAGGAATTTGACCTAAAGGAACAGTACAAGAAAACAGTCGTAAAATACTACGACGCAGCCGTCTCCAATCTTGACTTCAGCGACACGAAGGGTTCGGCGTCCATCATCAACGACTGGTGCTCCGACCACACCGAAGGACTCATTTCCCACATCCTGGACGAGACCTCCCCGGACATGCTCTGCTACCTGCTGAACGCCCTTTATTTCAAGAGCGGATGGGCGGTCAAATTCAACAAGGAACTGACGGCCGACGAAAAATTCACCCGCGCAAACGGAAGCACGGCCAGCGTCCCGATGATGAAGGCCCGCAAAGAGCTTCGTTACGGCGAAGGCACGTCATTCCGGGCCGTCCGCCTTCCCTACGGCAACGGCGCCTACTCGATGACCGTGCTGCTCCCGAAGGACGGGAAAAAACTCGCCGACGTGACCGCCGAACTCAAAGTCTCCGACTGGAAAGCCGTCGAGAAGAAGATGTACTTCTCCGAGGTGGATCTTTGGCTCCCCCGCTTCCAGACCCAATTCGGGATCAACCTCAATGACATCCTCTCCGACCTGGGGATGCCCTCCGCCTTCGATCCGCTCCTGGCCGACTTCACGCCGATGTCCGAAGATGCGCTCTGCCTGAGTTTCGTCCGGCAGGACGCTGTCATCAAGGTGGATGAAGAGGGCACGGAAGCCGCCGCCGTCTCCAGCGCCGGCATCATCAAGAATACTTCCGTAGGACCGTCGTCTTACATCACATTCCATGCTGACCGGCCCTTCCTCTACCTCATCACAGAGGCCGACACCGGCGCCGTCCTGTTCGCGGGACGCTACGGGAATGTCAAATAAAAAAAATCCTTATATTTGTACGATTCAACATTTTCGACTATGTCTATCGGTAAAAAAATCTTCTGGTGGGTGCTCGTCATCCTGATTCTCGGCGGAGCGGCTTTCTGCTACGTCCGTTTCTACTATGTATTCAGCGAAGGGTACCAGACCGGCGAACTCAATCAGTTCACCCACAAGGGCTATGTATTCAAGACCTACGAAGGCCGCCTGATCCAGACCGGCTACGGCAACAAGGGCACCTCCAGCAAGACGCCCGGCGCCGTCCAGTCCAACGTCTTCGAATTCAGCGTGGACGATCCCGCCGTGGCTGACACCCTCCTCCGCTGCACCGGCAAACGGGTCGAGCTCCACTACAAGGAATACTTCGGCCGCCTGCCCTGGAGAGGATACAACAAGCACATCGTCGACCGCATCGGCCAGATCTACGACGAATACGAGGACAACTACAACCGCGGCCGCGACGACAGTCAGATTTATCTATGATACAACCCCGACGCCTTCTGCTGACCGTCACACTCCTGGCGGTCAGTTTCAGTTTGTCCAGCGCCCAGGACGGCGTGCTGAAACGGTATCCCGCCCACGCGGGCAAGCCGCTCACGATGGAGCAGGTCATCCTCGACCGGAGTCTCTCCCCCGCCAATAATTACGCGCAGTGGATCAGCGACACCACCTACGCCGTCTATAGCGGCAAATGGGAAGTCCGGACCGTCACCGGAGAATCCGCCCCCCTGCCCGCTCCCCTTCCCGCGGCGGCAAACGTTCCCGACGATGCGGAGAATAAGACGTCCTGCGGCGACAATATCGCCTACACACGGGGCGGCGGCCTGTATCTCGCCACGCCCGACGGCATCCGCCCCGTCGCGGAATCCCCCGCCGACGGCATCGTGTACGGCACCTCCGTCAGCCGCAACGAATTCGGCATCGAGGGCGGCATCTTCCCCTCGCCGGACGGCACCCGGATCGCCTTCTACCGGAAGGACGAGACGAGGGTGACGATATTCCCCCTGCTGGACATCACCACCCGGACGGGCTCCCTTCGCGAAATCCGCTACCCGATGAACGGGATGGCCTCGGAGCACATTTCCCTCGGCATCTATGACATCGCCAAGGGGCGGACGGTGTACGTTCAGGTCACCGACTTCGACGACGAGCGCTACCTCACGGGCATCACCTGGTCGCCGGACGGGAAATACATTTATATCCAGGTCATTGCGCGCAGCCAGCACGAGGTGCATCTCAATATGTACCGAGCCGGCGACGGACGCTTTGTCCGGACGCTTCTCACCGAGCGCAATGACGCCTGGGTGGAGCCGCTGGATCCGCTGTGGCCCGTGAAGGACCGCACGGACCTGTTCATATACCGCACCGATAACCGCGACGGATTCCGCAACCTATACCTCGTCGACACGCTCGGGACGGTCCGCCGCCTGACGCCGGTCGACGCGGACGTGGAGTACCTCGGCAACGACGGCCGGAGCGTGTGGTACGCTTCGGCGGAGATGTCGCCGGCGGAGCGGCAGGTTTACCGGATGACGCTGCCGGAGGACGGATTCCGGAACGGAATGACGGGGAAAGGCAAGGCCGGAATGACGGGGAAGAAGGTCGGGAAGATCGGGAAGCCGGTGCGGCTGACGACGGGAGCGGGATGGCACGATGTGGCGATGAGCCCCGACTGCAAGTACTTCATTGACAATTATTCCGGCTTCACGACACCCCGGGAGGTGAGCCTCTGCCGGGCCGGGGACGGCGCCAAACTGAGGCATCTTCTCTCGGCGCCCGATCCCCTCGCGCAGTATGCCACGGGCGAAGTGCTTTTCGGCACCGTGAAGAGTGCGGACGGCCGCTTCGACAACCATTATCGGCTCTACAAGCCGGTCGACTTCGATCCGGCGAAGAAATACCCCGTCATCCTCTATGTCTACGGCGGTCCCCACGGCCAGATGGTGTACGACCGCTGGCTGGGCGGCATCCGCCTCTGGGAGATGCTGATGGCCCAGAAGGGCTACGTCGTCTACGTGCAGGACAACCGCGGTACGCAGAATCACGGCGCCGCCTACGAAAAGGCGATCAACCGCCGCTGCGGCGCGGCCGAGATGGAAGACCAGATGGTCGGCGTCCGGATGCTGCAGGCCCTGCCGTGGGTGGACAGGGAAAGGATCGGCGTCCACGGATGGAGTTACGGCGGATTTATGACGATCTCGCTGATGACGACGCATCCCGACGTGTTCAAGGCCGGTGTCGCCGGCGGTCCGGTCATCGACTGGAAGTGGTACGAAGTGATGTACGGCGAACGCTATATGGACACCCCGGAGACCAACCCGGAGGGATTCGCCGCCACGAGCCTGATAAACAAGGCAAAAGACCTGAAGGGCCGCCTCCTCATCTGTCAGGGCGCCGTCGACAATACGGTCGTCTGGGAGCACAGTCTGAGCTTCGTGCAGGAATGCGTCCGCAACCAGGTCGCGCTGGACTATTTCCCCTACCCCGTCGCCGAGCACAACGTCTTCGGCCGCGACCGCGTGCACCTGATGGACAAGGTGACCGACTATTTTGACGTTTTTCTGTAAAGTCGCATAAATAATTAAGATTTTTTATTATTTTTGCGAGGTTAATTACGGACTATAAGCAAAAATGAAGAAATCGTTAAAAGCATACGCGGGCGAGGCGCTGCACACGCTCGGAACCTTCAAATTCTGGAAAGAACTCGTCATCATGACCCTCGGCATGGCCGTCGGGGCGGCGGGCGTATACTACTTCCTGATGCCGTCCAAACTCATCATCGGCAGCATCTCCGGTCTGAGCATCGTGCTCTCCGAGGTCTTCACGAACCTCGGCTGGGCCGTGAAGGTCTCCACCCTCATCCTGGTCATCAACGCCGTCCTGCTGGTGCTCGCCTGGATCCTGATCGGTCCCGAATTCGGACTGAAAACCGTCTACACGGCCCTCATTCTCGGCCCGCTCGTGGAAGTATGGGCCAGGATCCTGCCCGTGGAGAAGGTCATCACGGAAGGGACTTCGGTGATGAACGATCCCTGGCTCGACCTGATCTGCTTCGTCCTGATGCTTTCGATCGCCCAGGCCATCCTGTTCCGCATCAACGCCTCCACCGGCGGGCTCGACATCATCGCCAAGATCGTCAACAAATACCTCCATTTCGACATCGGCGTCTCGGTCACCATCGCAGGTGCGATGATCTGCTGCTCCGCATTCGCCATCAACCCGTTCCGCCTGGTGGTGATCGGCCTCATCGGCACGTGGATCAACGGCGTGGTGGTGGATTATTTCACCGACTCGCTGAACAAGCGCAAAAGGGTCTGCATCATCAGCGATCACCACGAGGAAATCCGCAAGTACATCGTCGAGAAACTCGTCCGCGGCTGCAGCGTCTATCACCTCGAGGGCGGCTACTCCAACGAGCAGAAGGTCGAAGTCGTCTCCCTCCTCACCCAGAGCGAATACGCCAACCTTCTCAACTATCTCAAGGAGAATCATTTCGACGTCTTCATCACCGCCGGCAACGTCAGCGAGATCCACGGCAAGTGGCACACCCGCAAAGGCGTGGAAGAAGAATAGGGCGCCCCTCAAATTTGATATTTTCCAAATATATTTCTATATTTGGAGGATTATTGTAACCTGAACCCTATGTCTGTTATCGTCAAAAAAGTGGAAAGCCGCTGCGGAATGCGGCGGTTTATCCGGTTTCCCGTCGATCTCTACAAAGGTGTGCCCTACTATGTCCCGACCCTCGCCATCGACGAGGGCGCGACGCTCAACCTCCGGAAAAACCCCGCCCACAAGTTCTGCAAGGCGGAATTCTATATGGCCTACAAGGACGGCAAGCCCGCAGGGCGGGTCGCCGCCATCATCAACGAGAAGGCCAACGAGATCTGGGAGCACAAGGAGGTCCGCTACGGCTGGATCGACTTTATCGACGACCCCGCCGTGAGCGAGGCCCTGCTGGAGGCCGTGGCGGAATTCGGCCGCCGGAACGGGATGACCCGCATCGTGGGACCGCTCGGCTTCACCGACGAAGACCCCGAAGGAATGGTCGTGGAGGGCTTCGACCAGATCAGCACCTACAACCTCAAATACAATTTCTCCTACTATAAAGACCATATGGAGCGGCTCGGCTTCGAGAAAGTGATCGACTGGCTCGAATACCGCGTCCCCATCCCGCAGGAGACCCCCGAACGGATCCGCCGCATCGCCTCCATCGTGAAGGAACGCTACGGCGTATCCACCTTCCACCCTACCCGCCGCCAGATTCTCAAGGAAGGCGTCGGACGGAAGATCTTCGACCTGATCAACCGCACCTACTGCGGACTCTACAACTTCACGCCCCTTCCGGACGACCTCATCGACTTCTATGTCGACAGCTACATCGGCCTCATCGACTCCGACCTGCTGCTGGGCGTCAACGACAAGGACGGCAAACTGATCGGATTCGGCATCTCGATGCAGTCCATCGCCGGGGCCTGCCGCAAATGCGGCGGACGCCTCTTCCCGCTGGGCTGGTGGCACCTGCTGAAATCCCTCCGGTGGAAGCAGGAAGACACGGTGGAGCTGATGCTCATCGCAGTCGATCCCGCCTGGATGGGGAAAGGGATCAACGCGATCATCTTCGACGCGATGGTGCCGGTCTACCGCGCCCACGGATTCCGCTGGGCCGAGACCAACGCCGAGCTGGAGGACAACCTGAAAATCCGCTCCATCTGGCAGGAATTCGAAACCGAGCCCAATAAACGCAGACGCATATACGGCAAAGACCTATGATGGCACCCCTTCCCGAAAGAATGAGGCCCCGCAGTCTCGACCAGTATGTCGGCCAGAAACACCTGGTCGGCCCCGGCTGCATCCTCCGCAACATGATCGAGAGCGGCAACCTCTCCTCTTTCATCCTCTGGGGGCCTCCCGGCGTGGGCAAAACCACCCTCGCGGGCATCATCGCCTCCCAGATGAAGCGGGAATTCTTCACCCTGTCGGCCGTCACGGCGGGCGTCAAGGACGTCCGTGACATCATCGACCGGGCCAGGGCGGGTTCCGTCTTCGCCCGAGGCGCCGCCCCCGTGCTGTTCATCGACGAGATCCACCGTTTCAACAAGGCCCAGCAGGACGCCCTCCTGGGGGCGGTCGAGTCGGGCGTCATCGTGCTGATCGGCGCCACGACCGAGAATCCCTCCTTCGAGGTGATCACTCCCCTGCTGAGCCGCTGCCAGGTCTTCGTGCTGAAGTCCCTCGGCAAGGATGACCTGCTGGAACTGATGAACAGGGCCGTCAAGCAGGACGAAGTGCTCTCCAAACTGGACATCGAGGTCCGCGAGACCGATGCCCTGCTGCGCTACAGCGGCGGCGACGCCCGGAAACTGCTCAA
>JAEEGG010013757.1_pt1 | contig 17255 bp, 17 predicted proteins | sample 9134161 | NCBI WGS metagenome assembly JAEEGG01 (sample SAMN16246543, study PRJNA631951) | gut metagenome | biome: gut microbiome; feature: rumen; material: CR-attached | host: Bos | place: Iran: Karaj | collected 2018-10 | reverse complement strand
GCAACTACAGCAATAAATATGGCGAGAGTCTTACACCAGGCTATGCTGTATGGCATATCAGTGCCGGTTATCAGTTTAACATCCATACGGTTGTAGCTAATATCCATGTGGGTGTTGATAACCTGTTTGATCGTTACTATTCTACCTATTCAGATTGGAATCATATTCCCCAAAAGGGTCGTAACATCTATGCCAATCTATCGCTGAAAATATGAAATTATAGAAAAAAGAGTATATATGATGAAAAAGAAAAGATTAACCCTTATCTGCTTAATGACAGGAGCTATGCTCATAACCAGAATATCGGTAAAGGCATGTACCAGTATTATCGTGTCGGGTAAGGTAACACCAGATGGCAGACCGTATATTTTTAAGAATCGTGATACAATGAACCAGGATAACCTGGTAGTAAGTATCAAAGGGGTAAAGTATCGTTTTATCGGAATAGCTTCTCAAAGCGATTCGCTGGCAACGAGTATATGGTCGGGCCATAATGAGGCAGGATTTGCCATTGCTAATACGGCAGCATATAATCTGAACGGGAAACCTGTTCCAGGCAAGCCACGTCCGCAAGGCGACGAGAACGATGGTACGTTGATGCGCCGGGCCTTGGAAACTTGTGCTACATTGAAAGATTTCGAATTACTTCTCGACAGCATCAGGGCGCGGGGGCCGATACCTTCTAATTCAAACTTTGCTGTTATGGATGCGCAGGGTGGCGTGGCCTATTATGAAACGGGCAATAATGGTTATACTAAGTTTGATGCCAACGATCCCTTACAGGCACCTTATGGCTATATCGTTCGTACTAACCATGGTATGACTGGTGAGCGTTCGATGGATCAAGGTGTAGAACGCTATCTTGCCATTAGCGACTATGCTGCAAGGGTCGGGTTTGCTGGCAACCTGGGATTTGAGCCTGTTATCCGTAAGGTAACACGTACACTCACTCATGGTCTAACACGCCTGAATCTATGGGACTTTGCGCCACAGGATGATACGCAACCAGTTTACTTTCCTTTCCGCGATTTTATCCCACGCTATCAAACGGCTTCGGCTCAACTGATTCAAGGCGTGAAGAAAGGTGAGGATCCCAAGTTAACTGTAGCCTGGACTATTGCAGGCAGTACACTCACAACTGTGGCTATTCCGCTATGGATTACTTCTGATGGTATTTTGCCAAAGGTTGTTTCCAGAAACAACGAAGGTCGCGCATCCCTTGTTGATGCAGGCTTCGAGTTAAAGAAACAATTATTCCCGATAGAGCGCGGTAATGGCACCGATTATATTAATCTGGCTAAACTCATAAACCATGCAGGAACAGGTATTCTCCAAAAGATAGAGCCGATAGAGACCGAGATTTTTGCAAGGAGTGAACAGGCTTTGAATGCTTTGAGGGAAAATGGTCCAACAGCCAAAGAAACTGCCGAATTCTACCACTGGATAGATATATTTTTAAAAGAACAATATAAGCGTAAATTTGGTATAGAACTGCGCATTTAGAATAATATTCTCTTTTGGGGCAGTATTTGAATGCTATTTAGAATAAATTCTGTAAATATCCTCCGTTTTTGGCTGAATTTTCCTAAAATTAAGCTAAATTTGGAGGATATTTCTAATCTTCGTACCTTTGCACCCGACAAAAGGATAATAAAAAATGAAGAAACAGACAATAGCAATCCATACGCCATATGTGCGGCCTGATGCTTACGGAGCATTGGCTGTTCCTATATATAACAATGTGTCGTTCGAGTTTAAGGACGCACAGGAGATGGCTGATGCCTTTTGTAATCGTATCAAGGCACCCGACTATGCCCGTATAGCTAATCCTACGGTAACGCAGTTCGAACAGCGCGTGAAAGCGTTGACCGATGCCGATCATGTTACAGCGTTTAACTCGGGTATGGCCGCTATCAGCACGGCATTGCTGGCTGTTGTGGCGCAGGGTGAGAATATTGTTACTTCTCGTCACTTGTTTGGCAATACGTTGGCATTTATTAGTGGCACACTGCTGCGTCTTGGTATAAAGCCCCGTTTGCGCGATCTTACCAATCTGGAAGCTGTAGAGGCTGCCATCGACGAACAGACGGCATGCGTGTTTCTTGAAATAGTAACGAACCCGCAATTAGAAGTGGCTGATCTGAAGGCCATTGCCGAGATTGCCCATAGAAAGGGGGTGCCTGTTATTGCCGATTCGACTGTGATACCCTTTACCGAAACCAACTTGAAAGATCTGGGTGTAGATGTAGAGGTTGTGTCGAGTACCAAGTATATCTCGGGTGGTGGTACCTCGTTGGGTGGACTGATTATCGACTACGGAACCTTTCCAGATATCAATAAACGTGTAAAGTACGACTTGCTGATAAATCTCGGTGTGTATATGACACCGCAGACGGCTTATATGCAGACGCTTGGTTTGGAGACGTTGGATGTGCGCTACCAGCAGCAGGCTGCCAACGCACTTTGGTTGGCCAAGGCTTTGCAGAACGAGCAGGCTATTGCCGACGTAAACTATGTGGGACTGTCCGACAATCCCTATCATGAGCTGGCTCAACAGCAGTTTGGTCCTACTGCAGGGGCGATGCTTACTATCGATCTGGCATCGAAGGAGGCATGCTTTGAGTTCCTTAACCGCTTAAAGCTCATCCATCGTGCTACCAATCTCTTCGACAGTCGTACCTTGGCTATCCATCCTGCTTCTACCATCTTTGGTCTGTTCCCCGACCGACAGTTAGAGCAGATGGATGTGCGCCAGACTACCATTCGTCTTTCGGTAGGCCTAGAGGCTCCTGAGGACATCTTGGCAGATATACAACAAGCAACTAAACAATAGGAAATATGGCAGAGACAAAGAAACTTAGCATTATCGCCTTTAGTGGCGATTTCGATAAACTTACAGCGGTGTTCACATTAGGTACTGGTGCCGCAGCCGTGGGTTACGAAGTAAACATATTCTTTACCTTCTGGGGCCTTGATGCCATTAAGCAGAAGCAGGGACGCTCGTTTACCGGTGGCAATTGGCTTACCAAGATTTTTGGTTTTATGATGGGCGGATTAAAGGCTACGCCTACCAGTAGGTTTAACTTCCTGGGCGCTGGTCCTAAGATTTTCCGCTATCTGATGCGTAAGAACAATGTGGCAACGCTCGAGGAGCTGGTTGAGGCTGCTAAGGTGCTTGGCATTAACCTCTATGCCTGTGAGATGGCCATGCATGTACTTGGTTTAAAGAAAGATGACTTTATACCCGAGGTGAAGGATGTGCTTGGTGTAGCTTCGTTCCTAAAGCTTTCTGAAGGTGGTCAAACATTATTTATTTAAAGGTAAGGATATGGCAACAAAGGTATTAGACATTACGAAGGAACACTGCCCAATGACCTTCGTAAAGACAAAGATTGAGCTCTCGAAGCTTCAAGCGGGCGATATACTTGAGGTATTACTTGCCGAGGGTGAGCCTCTCGACAATGTGCCCCGTAATGCTAAAGAGCAAGGGTACAATGTACTATCGATTGAGCATGTAGAAGGTACAACACATAAGGTAACAATAAAAAAATAAGAAAGATTATGGCAGATTCAAATTTACAGCGCAGTGTAACCACTGCAACAGCCAGAAGACTGGCAACCACTACCAAGACAGCCCCTCAGATGGGCTCAATCACTCCCAGATTACTCCTGAAGCTGCTGCCTTGGGTGCAGGTGTCGGGTGGTACATTCCGTGTGAACCGTACTAAGGTCGAACTTCGCAAGAACGATCGTCTGCCCATTACTTTCCAGAATGGTGTGCCTTCGTTTACAGCAAAGGACCTTAAGGCCATTCCTCTGTTCTCAGAGTTCGACGATGAGATTCTGCATCGTTTGGTAAGCTCGTTCGAGGCCAAGGAGGTTGAAGTAGATAAGCTCTTTGTAGAAGAGGGTAAGGACAAGCAGCGTTTCTTTATCGTAGCTTCAGGTCAGGCCGAGGTTATCAGTAAGGGACCTCATGGTGAGGAACTACGGATTGCTCTGTTGGGCGATGGTGAGTATTTTGGCGAGGCCGACCTGCTCGATGAACAGGAGTCGACAGTATCAGTACGTGCCATCACACCTACTATCTTCCTGGGCTTGAAGCTGAAGGAACTGATTAGATTCATTAAGGATGTGCCCGATTTCCGTGAGACTTTTGATAAGGCTGTAGATAAGCAGCTGCGCCTGAAGGCTTCGGTTAACGACAATGGTGAGAAGCATATCGACCTGTTAAGTGGTCATGAGGAGGATAACATCATCCCCGAAACTTATATTGATTACGAGGAGAATCCTACAGAATATTCGCTGAACACACTTCAAACCGTAGTTCGTGTACACACCCGTGTGAGCGATCTCTACAATAACCCTTACAACCAGCTTGAGGAGCAGCTTCGCCTGTCGATCGAGAGCATTAAGGAACGCCAGGAGTGGGAACTGATTAACAACAAGCAGTTCGGACTGCTGTCGGCTGTTAACCCTGCTTATCGCATTACCACACGTTACGGTTCGCCCACACCCGATGATCTCGACGAACTCCTGTCGTTGGTATGGAAAGAGCCTGCATTCTTCATCGCTCATCCTCGTGCTATTGCTGCCTTTGAGCGTGAGTGCACATGGCGTGGCGTACCACCTGTAACCACCGACTTGTTTGGCACTAGAGTCATCCTGTGGCGTGGTGTGCCCATCATTCCATCGGATAAGGTTGAGGTTGAAGGTCAGTACCTGACAGGTCGTGGCGTTGGTACTACAAAGATTATCCTGGTACGTGTTGGCGAGAAGAATCAGGGTGTTATCGGATTGCATCAGAGTGGTATCCCTGGCGAGATTGCACCATCGTTGAGTGCACGATTGATGGGACTCGACAAGTTTGGTGTGGCCTCATACCTGCTTACCAAATACTTCTCGCTGGCTACCCTTACCGACGATGCCATCGCTGTATTGGAGAATGTTGAGGTGGGCTATTATCACGATTATCAGCATAGGAATAAAGTAGAAAAGTAAATGATTAATATATCAGAACTGAATAGTTTCCCAACAGGAGATGGTGGCTCGCTGGCTCTGCTGAAGGAACTTGCACAGAAATACTGCCCTGAGGAGGCACAGGAGATTCGTCAGAGTATATGGCCTGACGAGTCTCTAAACCTCACGGAACTGGAAGCAGGCTTTAAAGAGCTTCTGGCTGGTGGTAGTGCTTATGGCCAGTTACCTTACATCGGTGATACTGATGCGCAGACCTCGTCATTGCCTAAGGACGACGGCTTTGGGATCGGTATTCCTGAAACGCAGAAGCTGCGTGACCTGCATTATGAGGAGGCCGATACGCTGAACTCCGACCAGATTAAGCGCGATTTCCCCGTGTTGCAGCAGAAGGTGAATGGTCACGACCTTGTATGGCTCGACAATGGTGCAACTACGCAGAAGCCCAATCAGGTAATTGATAAGATTTCGGACTACTATCGTACGTACAATTCAAACATCCATCGTGGCGCGCACACATTGGCTGCCCGTGCAACCGATGCCTATGAAGAGGCCCGCGAAAAGGTGCAACACTTTATCAATGCAGCCACCACCGAGGAGATTATCTTTGTACGTGGTACCACCGAGGGTATCAATTTGGTAGCGCAGACCTATGGCCGTCAGTTCCTGACACCTGGTGACGAGGTGATTGTGTCGGAGCTCGACCACCATGCTAATATTGTGCCTTGGCAGCGTGTGTGTCAGGAGAAGGGAGCCACACTGCGTGCCATCCCAACCGACCAGAATGGTGATTTGGTATTATCGGAGTTCGAACGTCTGATCACACCTCGTACGCGTTTTGTTTCGGTGGGTCATGTGAATAACACTTTTGGCACTATCAACGACGTGAAGCGTATTATTGAGATTGCCCATGCCCATCAGATTCCTGTACTGATAGATGGCGCACAGTCGATTGCTCATACACCTGTGGATGTGCAGGCTCTTGGCGCTGACTTCTTTGTATTCAGTGGACATAAGATCTATGGCCCCAATGGTATTGGCGTAGTGTATGGTCGCAAGGAGTTGCTTGATAAAATGCAGCCCTGGCAAGGTGGTGGCAATATGATTAAGGATGTAACCATCGAGCGTACGGAGTATAATGTGCCGCCTGCTCGTTTTGAGGCTGGTACGCCTAATGTGGCCGATGCTATCGGATTGGGGGCTGCACTCGACTATGTGAGTCATCTCGGCATCCGTAATATCGAGCACCACGAGCATCAGTTGACTGAGTATGCTCGCGAACAGCTTAGTCAGATTCCTGGTCTTACGCTTATTGGTAATCCTAAGAACCGTGTATCGGTGGTAAGTTTTGTGCTCGATGGCATTCCTGTTCCCGAAGTAGGTACACTACTTGATAAAGAGGGTATTGCTGTTCGTGCAGGTCACCATTGTGCCCAACCCGCTCTGCGTGCACTCGGTTACGAAATGAGTGTTCGTCCCACCTTCGCGCTTTACAATACCCGCGAGGATGTGGATAAATTAGTAATTGCAGTTAAAAAGATAATTGGTAGATAAAACTATGGCAAAGATAACAGTAAATGGCGAGGCACAGGAGGTGCAGCTGCCACTGAACCTTACAGAGCTTATCAAGCAGAATAATGTGCAGCAGCCCGAAATGGTGAGTGTGCAGGTTAACGATGATTTTGTGGACCGTACCGAATGGGATGGGCTGCAGATTAAGGAGGGTGATGTGGTTGATTTCCTGTACTTTATGGGAGGAGGAACACTATGATTGATTTCACCGAAGAGCAAATCCAGCGTTACTCTCGCCATATCCTGTTGCAGGATGTTGGCGTGGAGGGCCAGGAGAAGATTATGAATGCGCGTGTGCTGGTAGTGGGAGCAGGTGGCCTTGGCGCTCCTGTCTCGCTCTATCTGGCTGCTGCGGGCATAGGCACCATCGGTATTGTTGATGCCGACGTGGTAGATTTGAGTAATCTGCAACGTCAGGTTATCCACTTTACTAAAGATGTGAATGTGCCAAAGGTGCAGAGTGCCAAGGAGAAGATACAGGCCATTAACCCCGACGTAAAGGTGGATACCTATTACGAGTTCCTCGACTCGTCGAACGCACTCGATCTCATAAAAGAGTACGATTTTGTGGTGGATGGTACTGACAACTTCCCTGTAAAGTTCCTTATTAACGATGCGTGCGTGATGGCAGGTAAGCCATTCTCGCATGGCGGTATCCTGCGTTTCAATGGGCAGACGTTTACCCATCTGCCTGGCACAGCCTGCTACCGTTGCTTCTTTAAGGAACCACCTCCTGCAGGGGCTGTTCCTACCTGTAGTCAGGCTGGTGTCCTGGGAGCCATTGCCGGTATGCTTGGTACTATCCAGGCTGCCGAAACTTTGAAGTACTTTACAGGTGTAGGCGAGTTGCTTACCAATCGTCTGCTCACCTTCGACGCTAAAACTATGCAGTTCCGCACCATCAATGTAAAGCATCGTGATACGTGCGAGATTTGCGGCACCAACCCTACAATCGACCACCTGATAGATTACGAACAGGCGGCTTGCGACTTAAAAAACCACTAGATAATGATTATTAAGAGAGAGATTATTGAGGAGCTGATTAATCAAGCCCAGCAGGACGCACCTAACGAAACGTGCGGCTACCTGTTGGGTGTTAGCTCTGAGGATGGCGATGTGGTAACAGAGAACTACTGGATGGAGAACATCGATCACTCGCCCGAACATTTTGCCTTTGCTCCAAAGGATCAGTTCGCAGCATTGAAGTATGCCCGAACCAACGGATTGAAGATTCTTGCCAACTGGCATAGTCATCCGGCCTCTCCTTCGCGTCCCTCGCAAGAGGATTTGCGTTTGGCTAACGACCCCACTATCCGCTACGCTATCCTATCGCTACACGAAGGTATTCATCTTAACTCCTTTAAGATTCTGAATGGAGAAGTTGTAGATAAAGAGGTGCATTTATAAAAAGAATATATTAATGATTTGACAAATGAAAAAAGTTATTAGTACATCAAAGGCACCAGCTGCCATCGGACCGTACAGTCAGGCCATTCAAGTAGGTAACCTCGTTTTTGCATCAGGTCAGATTCCCATCGACCCTGCTACGGGTAGTTTTGTAGAGGGGGGCGTGAAGGAGCAGGCCCGCCAGTCGCTAACTAATGTGAAGGCCATCCTTGATGAGGCTGGGCTGACATTGGATAATGTTGTGAAGACCACGGTATTCCTGGCCGATATGAACGACTTTGCCGATGTGAATGCGGTTTATGCTGAATTCTTTGCTGAGCCTTATCCTGCCCGTTCGGCTGTAGCGGTAAAAACACTGCCGAAAGGAGCCTTGGTAGAAATTGAAGTGATAGCAGCTCAGTAACTCTTAGAAACCAAATTCAGTGTATTTGATGAACAAATTCAGTGAATTTGATGTGCAAATACACTGAATTTGGTATTGATGTTCCGTATTATTTCAAATCTTTCAGTAGTTTCTCTACCTTCTGATACTGTACGGTTGAGAGCAGAATCTTGCCTTCGGGTGATACAACTACCATCGAAGGTATCCACTGTACACCGTAGGCTTTAGAAATATCTGTTTCCTTAAACTTCTTCAGTTCGCTCACCTGGGGATAGCTGATGCCATACTGATTGATGGCCTTCTGCCAAGCTTCAACGTTGGTGTCCATCGATACGCCAACGAATTCAACCTTGTCGGAGTGGAACTCGTTGTACAGGCGTACCACCTCGGGCGCGTCCTTGCGACAGTCGGGGCACCACGAAGCCCAGAAATCAAGTACTATGGTCTTGCCTTTCAGCGAGCTGAGGCTGAAGGGTTTGCCATCGGGCGTATTCATTGTAAAGTCGGGAGCCACAGTGCCTGGCTGTACCAGACTGGTGGCATACTTGGCATCCAGATCTTCGTCGGTGGTTTGCGCTTTTGTGTTAATGGCAAACCCCGCTAAGAGCAGGGCTGCCAATAGTGTTTTGAGCTTCATAAGAGATACTTGTTTGTTTTATCTATTTGTTCAGTTTCCAGGTAACACCATCCTTGGTGTCCTTCACCTCGAAACCGGCTGCTGCGAGTTCATCGCGAATCTTATCGCTGGTAGCCCAGTCCTTATCAGCCTTGGCCTTAGCACGCAGTTCCAGTACCATATCCATTACCTTACCAAAGGCAGCCTCGCGCTCATCGTTGGTGCCGCTCTTCTCGGCCTTTAAGCCCAGAATATCCTCGGCAAAGAGGTGCATGGTTTCTGAAAGTTCCTTCAGGCAGTCGGCGCAGATGGTGGCTTTGTGGTCGGTGAGCTTGTTCACCACGGTGCAAGCTTCGAACAGGTAACTGATCACCTGTGGGGTGGCCAGGTCGTCGTTCATGGCGTCGTAGCACTTCTGGCGCAGAGCCTTAACTACCTTCTCGGTCTCGGCATCGCACTTGTCGGCTACCTGAACACGCTCCAGGTCGGCAATAGCGTTCATCATCTTCTCCAATCCCTTCTCGGCAGCCTCCAAGGCCTCGTTCGAGAAATCTACCGTGCCACGGTAGTGAGCGCTGAGCACGAAGAAACGGATGGTCATGGGCGAGTAGGCCTTCTTCAGCAATGGGTGATTGCCGGTGAAGAACTGCTCGAGGGTGATGAAGTTGTTATACGACTTACCCATCTTCTGTCCGTTGATGGTCAGCATGTTGTTGTGCATCCAGTATTTTACAGCGGGGTGACCCATCGAGGCCTGTGCCTGTGCAATCTCGCACTCGTGGTGTGGGAATACCAGGTCCATACCACCTCCGTGGATATCAAACTCCTCGCCAAGGTACTTGCGACCCATAGCAGTACACTCACAGTGCCAACCTGGGAATCCGTCGCTCCAAGGACTTGGCCAGCGCATGATGTGCTCAGGCTGAGCCTTCTTCCACAGAGCAAAGTCGGCCTGGTTGCGCTTCTCGCCTACACCGTCGAGCTCACGACTGGCATCCTTCACGTTTTCGAGCGAACGACCTGAAAGAATACCATACTGGAACTTCTTGTTGTAAGCCTCGATATCAAAATAGATAGAGCCGTTGCTCTCGTAAGCAAAGCCATTGTCGATAATCTGCTGAACCAGCTGCTGCTGCTCGATGATATGACCAGTGGCATGGGGCTCGATAGAGGGACGCAGTACATTCAGTGCATCCATAGCCGCATGATAACGGTTGGTGTAGTACTGGGCAATCTCCATAGGCTCCAGCTGCTCCAGGCGGGCTTTCTTGGCAATCTTATCCTCACCCTCGTCGGCATCGTGCTCCAAGTGACCTACGTCGGTAATATTACGTACATAACGTACTTTATAACCCAGGTGCTTCAGATAACGGAACACCAGGTCGAAAGTAATCGCAGGACGGGCGTGTCCCAGATGGGGATCGCCATACACGGTAGGACCACAAACATACATACCCACGTTGGGGGCGTGAAGGGGCTCGAAACGCTCCTTCTGTCGTGTCAAAGTATTGTAAATTACTAACTTAGATTCCATAATGCTCTTAAATTTTGGGTGCAAAGGTACAATTTTTTTAGCACGAATTACGCGAATTAACACGAAAAATTTTACATCAACATAAAAAAATTCGTGAAATTCGCGTAATTCGTGCCTAAAACATCAGATAGAGCGCTTAGCTTGCTCTTGTGCGGCAATAACGCGATCGCACCACTGGTCGAACTCCGGGTCCTCTATCTGCAGTTCGGGGTGAGCAAGGATGTAGGCTACGCAACGGCGTACACCCTCGTCGAAACGGGTAGTGGCCTGGAAACCAGGTACTGCTCGCTTCAGTTTGGCGCAGTCGAACACTACCGTTACGCTCTTGTCGCCCAGCAGATTACCTGTAAAATTCCACTCCTTGGGCGATGTGGCTGCAAGGAATTCGGATGCTACGTAATAGGGCTTGAACTCCACGCCCAAAGCATTGGCCACGCACTGGTAAATCTGATTCCACGACAACTGCTCGTCGCTCATTATCTGGAAAGCCTCGCCAATAGCCTTGGGATTACCCAGCAGGCCGATAAACCCACGGGCAAAGTCCTCGTTCCAGGTTACAGTCCAAAGCGATGAACCATCGCCATTCACAAGCACCTGCTTGCCTTGCAGCATACGCTTAAGTACCTGCCACGAACCCTTAGGACCATGTACGCTTACGGGTACACCGCGCTCGCAGTATGTGTGCGATGGGCGTACGATGGTGATAGGGAAACCGTTTTCGCGATACTCCTTCAGCAGTAGTTCTTCGCAGGCAATCTTGTTGCGCGAGTACTCCCAGTAGGGGTTGGCTAGTGTGGTGCCCTCGGTAATTACATGGTTGGCGGCGGGCTTGTTGTAGGCCGAGGCCGACGAAATGTAAACATACTGGCGGGTGCGGCCTTTGAATAAGCGCACATCGCGTTCAACTTGTGAAGGCAGAAAACCGATAAACTCACATACGGCATCAAAGGTTTTCTTGCCCAGCAGTTCGAGCACCTTCGACTCGTTGTTGATATCAACAATCAGGTGTGTGACGCCTTCTGGCACTTCGTTCTTGCGAGTGCCACGATTGAGCAGCCATAGGTCGTGACCTGCAGCTGCCAGTTGCCGTGTGATGGCCGAGCTGATAGTACCCGTGCCACCTATCATTAATATCTTCATCCGCGTGCCATCTTATAGATTGCTTCCATGTCCTCAGCCTTCAGCACCTTCAGGTTACCGCAGGTAATCGTGTTGTTACGACTGCACTTGCGTACCATCTCCTTGATTTCCTCGTCGGTGATGTCCTTGCCAATCAGCTCCTTGATGTTGATAGGCATACCGATGGCATGATAGAAACGCTCCATGGCCTGGATACCCTTTTCGGCAGTGCCTTCGGGATCGGTAAAGTCATTGGGTACATCCATCACGTTAACGGCAAAACGCACAAATCTGCTCAGATTCTCGTGCATGGTATAGCGGGCCCAACTTGGCCAGATGGCGGCCAGACCTGCACCATGGGTTACGTCGAACATACCACTGAGCTCGTGCTCCAGCTGGTGGGTAGCCCAGTCGCCGATAGCACCGCAGCCAGTCAGGTCGTTATGCATCAGCGAACCGCCCCACATAATCTGTGCACGGTAGCGATAGTCCTCCGGATTCTTCAGTACAGGGAATACGGCGTTCTTGATACTACGCAGCGCAGCCTCGGCTAGATCGGTAGTAAAGTCCATATCATCGTCCTTAGTAAAGTAACGCTCCATGGTGTGCATCATCATATCGGTAACACCGGCTGCCGTTTGGTAAGGGGGCAATGTCATGGTGCGACGAGGATTCAGGATAGCAAACTTGGGGCGACTCAGATTGTTACTGTAACCAACCTTTACATCGCCGTCCTCGTTGGTAATTACTGAGCTCTCGCTCATCTCACTACCTGCAGCAGGAATGGTAAGGACTGCTGCTACGGGCAACATGGTCTTAGGTTGGGCCTTCCCCATGTAAATATCCCATACGTTACCCTCGAAAGGTACACCGTAGCCAATACACTTAGCCGAGTCGATGACACTACCGCCGCCTATAGCCAGGATAAAATCGACACCCTCCTTACGGCAGAGTTCGATGCCCTGCTGTGCCAACAACAAACGGGGATTGGGCACTACGCCTCCCAGCGTAACATACCCAACGCCGCCATCACTCAGTAAACCACAAATCTTGTCGAGCAGACCGGAGCGTTTGGCACTCTGTCCACCATAATGTACCAGCACCTTTGTGCCACCATACTTCTTAACCAGCGCAGCAACCTGCTCTTCACTCTGTTCTCCAAACACCACCTCGGTAGGGGCATAGAAATTAAAATCCTTCATAAACGTCTATTTTGGTTATTGTACAGCCGCAAATATACAATTTATATCTGAATAATGGCGCTTTTATTAACAATTTATTACCTAAACTATGGTATTTTACATAAGAAATATACTTAGTCACCTTGATTAATTCATTTTTTTACTTTAACTTTGCAACCGAAATAAAGAACAAAACAGACAAGACATTTATGATGAAAATGAGAACAACATTGGCAGCCTTGCTGTTGGCAGGATTTGCCCTCAACGCAAAAGCCCAGACAACCGACGAGGATCTGGATGCTAAGTACGCCACCTGTCTGGTACAGCCCGGCACCGTGGCTCCCGACTTTACAATGAATACGCCCGATGGCAAGCCCTTCAGCCTCAACTCGCTGAAAGGCAAGACCGTAGTACTTGATTTCTGGGCCTCGTGGTGTCCCGACTGCCGCAAGGATGCGCCCGAGGTGGTACGTCTGTACAACGAGTTCCACTCCGACAAGGTTGAATTCGTTGGTGTATCGATGGATACCAACGTAGAAGCATGGCAGAAGGCCATCAAGCAGTACGGCATCAACTACCCTCAGGTGAGCGAACTGAAAAAGTTTAAGGAAACCGATATTTCTAAAGCCTACGGTGTACAGTGGATTCCCTCTATGGTAGTGGTATCACCCGAAGGCAAGATTCTGCTCTCAACCGTACAGTATCAGAAGGTAGAGAAGCTACTGAAAGAATTAAAATAATACGGAACATTAATACCAAATTCAGTGTATTTGCACATCAAATTCACTGAATTTGGTAGTCAAATACACTGAATTTGGTTTATAAGAGCTACTGAGCTGCTATCACTTCTATTTCTACCAAGGCTCCTTTCGGCAGTGTTTTCACCGCAACAGCCGAACGGGCGGGATAAGGCTCAGCAAAGAATTCTGCATAAACAGCGTTCACATCGGCAAAGTCGTTCATATCGGCGAGGAACACTGTAGTCTTCACCACGTTATCCAATGTCAGTCCAGCCTCTTCAAGGATGGCCTTCACATTGGTGAGCGACTGACGGGCCTGTTCCTTCACGCCCCCCTCTACAAAACTACCCGTAGCAGGGTCGATAGGAATCTGACCTGATGCAAAAACAAGGTTACCTACTTGAATGGCCTGACTATACGGTCCGATGGCAGCTGGTGCCTTTGATGTACTAATAACTTTTTTCATAACTTATCTGATTATTTTAGAACTGACTGAAGTTGTTGCAAAGCCTGATGGAGAACTGTTCTAGGGGCAGCTACATTCAGACGCATAAAGCCATCGCTACCACGCTCGGCTTTATCGCCTTGGCGTGCAAAGAACATTGCCCCATCGTTCAGGGCAAGATGAGCACGATTAACAAAAAGATCTACAAGCGCCTCCTGATTGAGGCCAAGCGCACGGCAGTCGAGCCAAACCAGGAAAGATGCCTGCGGGCGCCAAGGCTTTATCTGCGGCATGTGCTCGCTACAGAAATCCTCAACAAAACGGACGTTCCCCTCTATGTACTCAAGCATCTGGCGTCGCCATTCCTCGCCTTGTTGATAAGCAGCAATAGTAGCAATCGGCGCAAAGAGCGGCGGATCGTTTAACTCGTTAGCTTCCAACCATGTATAGAAGCGGCGACGCAACGAGTCGTTAGGTACCACGGCATACGAACTCACAATACCTGCGATATTAAATGTTTTTGAGGGAGCGCCGAAAGTAATACTAATCTGAGCAGCTTCGTCGCTAACAGAGGCAAAAGGAATATGTTTATTGCCAAAGAGGGCCATGTCACTGTGAATCTCGTCAGAAATCACGATGATGTTGTGCTCATAGCAGAAATGGGCCAAGCGCAGTAAGGTGTCTTTCCTCCAGCAGATACCTGCAGGGTTGTGTGGATTGCTCAATATCAGCAATCTACATTTTTCGTCAGTCACCTGAGCTAACTGTTCAAAGTCCATCTCGTAGGTACCATTCACCTCCTTCAAGGGGTTATACACCACCTGGCGCCCATTGCTCTCGGGTGTGAGGCGGAAGGGATGATAGACAGGCGGTTGGATTATTACCTTCTCATCATCCTTCACAAACACATTAATGGCCATACCTATGCCTTTAACAATACCTGGAATATAGGTGAGCCACTGGCGCTGTACTTGCCATTGGTGGTGCTCATGAATCCATTGGATAATAGCAGTCCAGAGTTCATCGGGCACCACGGTATAACCGAACAGTGAATGGTCTAATCGGCGGCGCAGCGCCTCAGTGATAAACTGGGGCGTTTCAAAGTCCATATCGGCCACCCAAAGGGGCAGTAAATCGCTTCGACCGTAGCGCTCTTTCAATACCCCGTGTTTCAGATCGCCACTGCCTGTACGGTCTATTATTTTGTCGAAATCGTATGTCATGCTAGTGCTTGTTTAATGTCTGCGAGAATATCCTCTTTATCTTCCAATCCGATGGAAAGACGAATCGTTGTCTGGTGCACATCCATCTCTTCCAGCTGATTCTCAGTGAAGTTACCAAAGATGGTCGAAGCCGGATGAATGGCCAGCGTGCGACTATCAAAGAGATTGGTTGCGCGATGGATCAGTTTCAAACGGTTCAGGAATCTGAAACACGCTTCCTTTGATTCCAGGTCGATAGTTAGCATCGCACCTGCCGTTTTACCAAATTGCTGCTGGGCAAGAGCATGATAGGGGTTATCTTCCAATCCAATATAGTTCACCTTAACTATTTTGTTCAGTTGCTGCGCCAACCACAGCGCGTTTGCAGCCTGGCGCTGATAGCGCACATCAAGTGTTTCCAAACCCAAAGTCTGCATATAGGCAGCCTGAGGCGTCATATAGGCACCAAGATTGAAAAGCAGTTCGTACTTGATGCGTTTGTTGATACCGGGAAAGGTGCCATAATCAATTACAAGACCTCCTAACGAGGTTCCGCCTCCCGAGAGATACTTGGTACTCGAAACCACCTCAACATCAACGCCTAATGATTTCAGATTTGTTTCGGAAAAAGGGATGATGGTTGAGTCGGCAATTACAGGCACACCTTTCTGATGTGCAATCTCTGCAATAGCCTTAAGGTCAGCTACTTCTAACTGGGGATTTGTTACCACCTCCAGAAAAACTGCACAGGTCTGCTCATCGATAGCCTCTTTCACAGTCTCCAAATCAGTGAGATCAAGCAAGCGGGGCTCCACACCGAAACGTTTCAGCGTAGTAGATATCAATGTCAGTGTATTACCAAACAGGTGATGCGATGACACGATATTCTTCTGCTGTTCAGCCACAGCCAATAGCGTATTGCTGATGGCAGCCATACCAGAATTGAAAGCCGTTACATGTGCGGCACTGGTAAGCGCCTTTACGCGCTGTTCAAGGTTGGTTACTGTAGGGTTCTCAACTCGCGCATAATCGGGAGCCTTAATCCTGTTACAAAAGGCATCGGCCATCTCCTGTGCGTCCTTAAACTCGAACGACACATTGTTATATATAGGTACAGCCAATGCACCATAAGCGTCGGGCCGTACATAGGGGGTATGAATTGCTATCGTCTGTTTCTTCATTTTTTATTATCCTTTTGTTGGGTGCAAAGGTACGAAGATTAGAAATATCCTCCAAATTTAGTCTGATTTTAGGAAAATTCAGCTAAAAACGGAGGATATTTACAGAATTTATTCTAAATAGCATTCAAATACTGTCCCAAAAGAGAATATTATTCTAAATGCGCAGTTCTATACCAAATTTACGCTTATATTGTTCTTTTAAAAATGTATCTATCCAGTGGTAGAATTCGGCAGTTTCTTTGGCTGTTTGACCATTTTTCCTCAAAGCATTCAAAGCCTGTTCACTCCTTGCAAAAATCTCGGTCTCTATCGGCTCTATCTTTTGGAGAATACCTGTTCCTGTATGGTTTATGAGTTTAGCCAGATTAATATAATCGGTACCATTACCGCGCTCTATCGGGAATAATTGTTTCTTTAATTCGAAGCCTGCATCAACAAGGGATGCGCGACCTTCGTTGTTTCTGGAAACAACCTTTGGCAAAATACCATCAGAAGTAATCCATAGCGGAATAGCCACAGTTGTAAGTGTACTGCCAGCAATGGTCCAGGCTACAGTCAACCTGGGGTCCTCATCTTTCTTCACGCCTTGAATCAGTTGAGCCGAAGCCGTTTGATAGCGTGGGATAAAATCGCGGAAAGGAAAGTAAACTGGTTGCGTATCATCCTGTGGTGCAAAGTCCCATAGATTCAGACGTGTAAGACCATGAGTGAGTGTACGTGTTACCTTACGGATAACAGGCTCAAATCCCAGGTTGCCAGCAAAACCGGCCCTTGCAGCATAGTCGCTAATGGCAAGATAGCGTTCTACACCTTGATCCATCGAACGCTCACCAGTCATACCATGGTTAGTACGAACAATATAGCCATAAGGTGCCTGTAAGGGATCGTTGGCATCAAAC
>JAEEGG010013756.1_pt1 | contig 17258 bp, 13 predicted proteins | sample 9134161 | NCBI WGS metagenome assembly JAEEGG01 (sample SAMN16246543, study PRJNA631951) | gut metagenome | biome: gut microbiome; feature: rumen; material: CR-attached | host: Bos | place: Iran: Karaj | collected 2018-10 | reverse complement strand
AAAGGGACGTTAGCCCAGTTGGTTTAGAGCGCTGCCTTCACACGGCAGAGGTCACTGGTTCGAGTCCAGTACGTCCCACATAAAGTGAAAAGGAGGGTGATGCTATCACCCTTTTTTGTTATATTCAAATTCCGTTTTATTAACTGGGAGGGGGGAGCGGCTGCTGTTATCAACATTTTTTTCAATTATGAAAATGTAATATGACATGTGTCCAATCAACAAGCAGACTTGCCATGTCGTTATTGTGCAGTCACGCAGAATCAAAAAAATGAGAATTAACAGCCTGTTTTTCTTGGTTTGATGTTTTTTTTATGAATTCTTTTATGTGTCAAAATAGTGATATTCAGTGTTTTGTGTAATAAAGGTTTTAAGTGATTGATTATTGAGGGGGATCAATGCAATAGCCGCTATCGCTGGTGTCGCTGCGCTGTTTATCGCTTGTGGAACTTTGAAGTAAGCATAATTATGTAATATGGAAACGATTTTCGACCATAATGTCACGGAGGAAGAACTTGTGCTTCTGCTTGGCTCAGTGCCAGATAAGGAGGAGTACATAAATGGGAAGAGCCAAGAGAGCCACTACCGCACACTGTACCGTCTTTGCTTGATGAGAGGTGACAAAGCGGAAGCCAAGAAGTATTTTGACAAGCTCCCTGACACAATCGACAAGTATTTTTCCCTTGGGAATCATTGTACTTCTGTTTAGTTGTCAAGCAGCTTTTTGATTGCCTCGTAGTGTTTTAAGTGATTGATTATTGAGGGGGATCAATGTAAATGGAAGTTACAAAAGAGGTATTAAAAGAAAAATTTAAATATTTCAATGAGAAGTATTTTGAAAATGAAATTTGTAATTGTAATTTTAGAGTTGAAAAGGACAATATTAACTTAGCTAGTTTTACTGAAAAAAATGTTTCAAAGCCTATAATAAGCGTTTCAAAAGATGATTTTCTTAATGATGACATTGGGTGGACAGAAGATAGGCTTGATAATGTATTACTTCATGAAATGATTCATGCACTAATACATACAAGACATGGAATAACACCGGTAATTGGTTGTCATGGATTGAGATTTAGGATTATATCAACAAAAATTTTTCTAAAATATGGTGTGTGGATTGAAATTGGTGGCGTTTTTAAGGTGATAGAAAAAAAATGGTCAAAATTAACACCAATTGAAAAAGTGAAGAGGGTTCTGCTAACTCCAATCAATTGGCTAATAATGTTTATTTTATAAAAATAATGGGCGATAATGTTTTAAGTGATTGATTATTGAGGGGGATCAATGTTTTGAATTTTTTTATTATTTTTGTATATTTACAAACAAAATACTATTTATGAATATGAGAAGAAATATCATGGAAAAAGAAATAATAGAAAAACAAGATTTATTTTCAACAATTGTAAAACAGACGCTGTTGGAAATGGCTACTTTTGGTAGAATAAATGCTGACAGCAAACTTTACAAAATAGCAATACATGGTCCTGCAACAAAAGATAGAGACTATCCGCATATACATATATATCTTGCAAATGATTCGACAGATAACCCAACATTCAATTTCGAAGTGTCATTAATTGATTTAGTGTGTTCTGATTGTATAAAATTAGTGTCACAATTAGATAGAGAAAAAAACATACATAATACACATAAAGATGACTGCACATGGGAAGGATACCGTGATTTATATAAAAGTTTCAAGGCTTTTTTATTTGCCAAGCCAATGAAAACAGTGTATGTCAATTCAGCAATAAACAACCTTCAAGTTGCTATTATGGAGTGGGATAATGAAAACAATGATAATATGGAAGATAACGAAAGCCTAATGAAAAAATACATAGAATCAAAAGGATTTACAATTCTCCCCAAGTATTTGCCATTATTTAACTACGGAAATTAAGACCAATTATGTTTGTTGTGTAAACAAGTATATTCTCTATGATTTAGTCCTATTAGGGGTCAAAAAGTATATAAGTTTTAAGTGATTGATTATTGAGGGGGATCAATGCTAGACGGAGAAACTCACGACAAAAGAGATAAGGGAAAGGTTCGAGAGGGTGAAGAGGGAGCAGGGACTTCAATGAGACAAGCAGATGTCAGCGAAAAAACTCCATGAACGATGGGGAAACTCGCCAAAAGTTTTTCCGCCTTTCCTTGCGAGCATCTTTCTTTGCAGCACGCTTGGCCTCGAAGGCTTTTTGTTCCTCAACAAATTCAGGGTCCTTGTCACGCCCTGTAACAATGATCCAGATGGCCTTGCCGGTTCCAAGGAGAATACCGATGATATACGGCACCAAGACAACTATCAGAACAAGGCCGACAATGCAGAACAATATGAACATAAACGTTTCCATCACTGCAAAGATATAAAACTTTTAGGTTATGTCAACTGGAACAGTGGAATTTAAGATGAAAATCACCGATGACGGAGGCCTCAAGAAACTGGAGATTGACGCCGACGGCTTTAAGTTTTAAGTGATTGATTATTGAGGGAATTAAACAAATTAATTCCGTTTTGTCTTTTTATTTCTTTCGTTTTCCGTATATTTGCCAATCATTAAAACCATACAAAATGAAAATCAAATACGTGTTCTTAAGTATGTTCCTGGTTTTGGGAACCCTCTGCACTACCGCTCAGGAAAAGAAAAACATCACCCTTGAAGACCTGTATCAACGTGGAACCTTCTATGCGAGAAGCGTCCGTGGCATGAACTCCATGAAAGACGGTGTCACATACGGCAACTTCGAGAAAGGCGCCCTCAATATCTATAATTACAAGACAGGCAAACTTGTTAAGACTTTGTTTGAAATCAATGACCTCTATCCTGAAGGTGCAGAAATCCCAATTGCCATGCAGGATTATGAACTGAGCAACGATGAGTCGAAAGTTCTTTTCCTTACCGATATGGAATCAATCTATCGCCATTCTTTCACGGCTAATTATTATGTCTATGACCTGAAAACCAAATCGCTGAAGCCGCTTTCCAGCAATGGGAAACAGCGCCTGGCTACCTTCTCTCCTGATGCTACCAAAGTGGCTTTTATGCGCGATAACAACCTTTTTATCAAAGATCTACAGAATGGGAACGAGAAACAGTTTACCTTCGATGGCTTGTATAACCATATTATTAATGGTGCGCCCGACTGGGTTTATGAAGAGGAATTCAGTTTCTCCCAAGGCTTCTTCTGGTCGCCCGACAGTCGCAAAATCGCCTTCATGCGCTTCGATGAGTCGAAGGTGAAAGAGTTCCAGATGGAGGAGTTCGAAGGCCTTTACCCTGAATGGTACAGCTTTAAATATCCCAAAGCAGGGGAGGATAACTCCATTGTCGAGATCTATGTGTATGACCTTGAGAGCGGTAAAACCGTGAAGATGGACACAGGTAAAGAAACGGACATCTACCTGCCTCGTATCGCCTGGACCAAAGACCCCAATGTGCTGGCTATCCAACGCCTGAACCGCCACCAGAACCATCTGGAGATCCTGGCAGCTAATGCCACCACGGGCGAAAGCCGCGTCTTCTTCGAGGATACCAACGACTATTATATCGACATCACCGACGACTGGACCTTCCTCGAAGATGGAAACAGCTTCTTGATGACTTCTGAGAAGAGTGGGTACAATCACATCTATATGTACCTCCTCGACGGTTCTCTGGTGAAACAACTCACCGCTGGAAACTGGGACGTGACTCAAGTCTATGGCTATGATGCCAAGAACAAAGAGGTTTATTTCCAGGCTGCCAAGAATTCTCCTGTGGACCGCCAGATTTACGCCGTCAACCTTAAAGGCAAGATGCGTGAGGTGATCGGTCGCGAGGGTACCAACAACGCTCGTTTCAGCAACGACTTCAGCTATCTGATTAATATCAATTCCACCATCAATCAGCCTAATCAGTATGAGCTTTATACCAATAAAGGCAAGCTGGTTCGGGTGCTTGAGGACAATAAGGCTTACGTTGAGAAGCTCAAAGATTACAACCTGGGCGAGAAGAAACTTTTCAAGATCAGCGATCCCGCTTTTGTGCTTCCCGATGGCACTCAGGTGGATGTGGATGCTTGGCAAATCCTTCCTCCCGACTTCGACCCGAACAAAAAATACCCTGTGTTGATTTATGTTTACGGTGGTCCTGGCCATCAAACCGTGAACAACTCATGGGCCAACAGCGACTATTGGTGGCTGCAGCTCCTTGCCCAGCAGGGTATCATCAGCGTGTCTATTAATAATAGAGGTAGCGGTGCCCAAGGCGAGGTCTTCAAGAAGATGACTTATCTGCAATTGGGGAAATATGAGACCGAGGACATGATTACCTTGGCTAAGTATATGGCTAAACAACCCTACGTGGATGGTAGCCGTATCGGCATCTATGGCTGGAGCTATGGTGGTTTCATGGCGGCCAATGGCATCACTAAGGGTGCCGATGTCATCAGCACAGCGGTCTCGGTGGCTCCTGTGACCAATTGGCGTTATTACGACAATGTCTATACTGAACGTTTCATTCGTACCCCTCAGGAAAATCCTGATGGTTACGACAAAAACTCACCGGTTCATAACACCAAGTTAATCAAAGGCAACTACCTGCTATGCCACGGAAGCGGTGACGACAATGTCCATTACCAGAATGCCATGGAGCTTATCAAGGCCATGATTAGCAATGGCAAGCAGTTCGACTTGATGATCTATCCCAACAAGAACCATGGCATCTACGGTGGTTATGAATATGGGAACGGCGAATGCCGGATGCATTTGTTCAATAAGATAGACAACTTCTTGTTCAAACATCTGTTGGGGAGGTGAGAGTTACCAACCTCCTCCGCCTGCACTGACGGTTGTCACCATGGAGTTGACGTTGACAGTGGTCTGGCTGCCGCCTGAGTAAGTGACGTTGCCAGTGTAATAGCCGTGCCATTCATTGCCTCCACTGATGCTGCCATTGTATTTCACGATATAGCTTTGTCCCGTCTGGATCTGTGGGTCAGTGAACAGCATCACCAGGCCGCTTCCTCCGCCAGGCCATCCTCCGCCGCCACCGCTGAGGGTGGGGCATTTGTAAGTGCAGATCACGGTGCCGTCAGACTTCAGGATCTGAATGGCGTAACCTGACTGCGTGTTGATTTTTAGGGTGGGCTGGGTGCAGACACTGGTGGTGGGGTTGCTGGTGCCACCGCCTGTTCCGATATGTGTGCCTCCTGTGATTTTGAATTGGTTGTTGTCGCAGTCGAAACCCTCTTCAGGCTGTCGTGCTCCGTTGGAGATGCAGAACCCGCCGTTGAGGGCCATGGTGCCGTTGCAGTCGGTTCCGTCGTTGGCATCGCTGTGCGCATAATACACACCGCCATTGATGGTAAGGTTTGTCCGGGCGTTCACGGCATCGTCTTTCTTGGAATAAGCCTCGATGTCGCCGCCGTTGATGGTCAACGTTGCTTTGCTCTCGATGCATTCGCCACCCTCGTTCTGGGTCTGGGTGCAGTTGACACGGAGGGTGCCGCTGTTGATGGTGAGGTTGCCTTGGCTCTTGATAGCCTTAGGGTTGGCATAATCGCCTCCGCCCCACGGGCCGCCTCCACCCGAGGTGACGGTGATGCGTTCGCCGCTGGTAGTGACGTTGAGGATGAGGTCATCATTATTGCCATTGGGAGTGCCAATCGTCATCGCGCCTCCCGCGTTGATGCCCTTTCCACCCGTGCCTGTGCTGGTCAGGTTGAAGGTGCCAGCTGAAAGCACCATGTTGCCGTCCGATTTCAAACAGGAAGAGGTGTATGAGTCCTTTGTGCTGCCACTTACGGTATAGGCAGCTCCGTTGCCATGGGTCTCAATGGTGAAGTCGCCACCGCTGATGGTCATGTTGCCATCGGCGCTGATGGACTTGCCGCCATGATTGGTTGTGGGCAGGGTGATGTGGAAGGTGCCTCCACTGATGATGATGTCGGTGTCGCTCTTGATGGCGGTGCAATAGGCGGGGACGTTTTGGTTGTTTACGGTTTCCAACTCGGTGCTTCCCGATGAAGTGATGGTGAGGGTTCCGCCGGTGATGTCAACAACCCCTACAGTCTTGATGCCTTTCGACACGTCACCGGAGTGGGTGAGGGTGACATTGCCTCCGCTCATCGCGAAGGTGCTGTCGCTCTTGAAACACTTGCCATCGTGTGAAGTGGAAACGATGGTGATCTCCGCATTATCTTCGATGGAGATGTGCTGGTCGCTGGAGATGCCGTTGGAGCCTTCGCCTGATACGTTGACCTCTACCACGCCACCGCGGACGATGAGGGTGCTGTCGCATTTGATGCCTTTACAGTCGTTGCCTGTGACTCCGACGTTAAGGGTTCCGTCGGCCATTTCGAAAATTCCTGAGACCTTAATGCCTCGGGCACTTTCTGTGTTGGTATGGATTTCGAGGCTGCCGCCTGCGATGTGGATGTTCCCAGAGAAGTCGAGCCCGTCAGAACCTGGTGCGGGGATGCTGAGCGTTCCACCGTTCCAAAGGAGGTCGTTGCTGCCATGGATGCCGTCGCTGTCGCTCCCCATGATTTGGATTGTTCCAGCGTTGACGGTCATGACCCCGTCCACGTTGATGCCGTGTTTGGCGTTTCCTTGTACTCTTAAAACGTGTTCGTTATTTGATGTATCCTCGTTAACAGTGAGGTTTCCTGTCACTTGAAGGGCTGCTTTCAGGGTGCTGTTTGCGTTGTCTGTCAGTGTGTTGGTTCCCGAAAGGATCAGCTCCACGTCACAAGCGGTTGCGAAGTTGATGGCTGCGGTGCTACCGCTGGTCAGACTCAGGTCGTGAAGGGTCATCGTCAAGGCATTATTACTGTTGACGGTCAGAGAGCCGTTCGTGGATGAGCCTGTGACGTAGTAAGGAACTCCGTTTTTTGTGGAATACACGATGACATTGCTTTGTGATTTCTCGATGACGACGCCTTCGTTGGCAAAGGGGTTGATGATCTCGGCGTCGTTGCCATTGAAAGTAATCACTACCATGTCTCCCGATGGGATTTCGTGGCTGCCGAAGGTAAGGCTGTCAATTGCTGAAACTGGGAGGGTGTTCAATGTGGCACCGTTATGGTTATTAAAGACCACTGAGGTGGGGGAGGAAAGGAAATGAATACCTCCAATGTTGCTCACGGGAGTCTCATAAAGAACACTGCCTTGGCTGTGAAGGATGATGGTCTTTTCTTGTGCGTGAAGTCCGAGGCTGAGCATCAGACATGCCACGATGAAAGTTGCTCTTCTCATAGCTTCAACAGTTTATAGTTTTTCTCACAGAGGTTCAAGATATACAGTCCCGCCGGCAAATTGCTGAGGTCGATGGCCTCGTTGGGGTTGGCCTGTCTTTGGTAAAGGAGACGGCCTTCGAGGGAATATACGCTGACCGTTTGTTGGGTTTCGATGTTGCCTATTACGATTGATTTTGTGACTGGATTGGGGTAGAAGAAAGGAACTCCTGCCTGGATCTCTCGGGTGTCGGTGATATCAACAAACTCAATTTTTCGTATATCGTCGATGGGAATTCGGTGGGTGCTTTCTTGGATGGTGAGCAGCAGGGCTTCTTGACCGTCAAAGGTAATTTGGTCGTCTTCAGAAAGGACAAAGAGCTGTTCCTCGCCGTTGTATAGGGTGACGAGGGTGCGTATCTCAACGCTTTGGGCATGGGAGGGTAGGAACCATAACAGCGTCCATGCCATCAAAAAAAGGAGTCTTTTGTAAAACATATTGATGTCGTATTATAATATTAAGCTACAAAGATAACAAGATTTTTGAAAGGGAACAGGTTGTTTGGCGGTCGGTTTATTCCGATTCATGTTCTTTTTTCGGTGCTTAAACGGCAACGAGGATTCATGAAGTCTATGTTACTGCAAATATTGACTTGTAACGGACTCGGAACAGGCAGCCATCGCCTGCAAAGAACCTTGAAAGATCACCTTGCCGCCTTTGTTGCCGCCGCCAGGTCCGAGCTCAATGGCATAGTCACAGGCTTTAATCATCTCGAGGTTATGCTCAATGAGGAAGATGGTGTTACCTTGATCCACCATGCTGTCAAATAGTTTCAGGATTCGGTCGATGTCGTTGAGGTGAAGGCCGTCTGATGGCTCGTCAAGGATAAAGATTTTGCCTTTGTCGCGCAGATAGGATGCCAGCTTGATGCGTTGCAGCTCGCCGCCAGAGAGAGTCGAAAGCGACTGGTTCAGATGAAGATATCCTAATCCAACTTTGCGCAAGGGTTCCAGTTTCTCCTCTATGATAGTGCCTTTGAAACGTTGGCAGGCAAGATTGGCGGTAAGGTCCATGACCTCGGCGATGTTCAGCCCATCCACCCGATACCCCAACACCTCGTCGGAATAACGCAGTCCGCCGCAGGCTTCGCACACGGTCTCGATGCTGTCCATGAAAGCCATGTCGTTGATGATGACACCTTTGCCTTGACAAACGGGACAGCCTCCTTTGCCGTTGAACGAGAAGAGGTCCATCTTCACCTTGTTCATTTTGGCGAAAAGCTTTCGGATGTCATCGCTGACATCGAGGTAAGTGGCAGGGGTGGATCTCAAGCTGATTCCTATGTTCTTTTGGCTGATATAGACGATGTCATCGGGGGATGGGTAGGCATTTCTGAAACACTCCATTAAGGAACTCTTGCCGGATCCCGCCACTCCGACGATACCGCATAGCACGCCCATGGGAAGGGCGACATTGATATCATGTAAGTTGTGCAAAGCAGCATGATGCAACTCGAAAAACGATGAGGGTTGTCGAGGGTTTTCTTTTAGCTGACTGCTCATGCTGAGTCGGTCTCCGGTGAGGGTGTGGCTTCGTAGTAGCTCGTTGTAGCTCCCCTCGAAGAGGATTTGACCTCCGTTGATTCCTGCTCCGGGACCCATGTCGATGACATGGTCGGCGATTTTGATCATATCCTTGTGATGTTCCACGAGGATGACGGTGTTGCCATGACTCTTGAGTTTCCTTACCGAGTTCTGCATCAGCAAGATGTCGTGATTGTGAAGGCCCACGCTGGGTTCGTCAAGGATGTACATCACATCGGAGAGCGACGAGTTGATGTATTTGGCGATCTTGCAGCGTTGCGCCTCGCCGCCTGAGAGGGTGCCGATGGCTCTGTCGAGGGTGAGATAACCTAAACCAATCTCTTCCAATGCGGAGAGACGTTCGATGACGGCATGTTGGATATCCTTGGCCAAGGGACTGTCGATGGTTTCCATCCAAGTCTTGCATTCGCTGATGCTCATGGCCACGACTTCTGCGATGTTCAGCCCGTTGATTTTGCACGAAAGGATCTTGTCGTTGAGGCGGGTGCCATGGCAGTCGGGACAGGTGCCCATGGTTAGCATGGGGTTGAGTACGGCAGCATGAAGCAGTCCCTCCTCCGAGTTAATGATACTGCGGTACATGCGCGGGATCAGACCTTCGTATTTGGCGCTTTTGGGCCAGTTCGATGGCGGGTTTTTTAATTTGATTTGCGGGGAGTTAAGGAAAAGATCCAGTTCTTCGGGCGAGTAGTCCTTGATCTTTTTGTCGAGGTCGAAAAGGCCGCTATAGGCATATCTGATCCATCGCCATCCGCCTTTGCCGAAGGCGATGTAATGGATGGTGTCTTCGTCGTTGAGCGACTTGTCGAAATCGACCAGTTTGTGGATATCCAGTTCGCGGATTTCGCCCAGCCCTGCGCATCGTGGACAGCTGCCTAACGGGTGGTTGAACGAGAAGATGTCGGAATACCCCACGAAGGGCTTGCCCACACGAGAGAAGAGTAGTCTTAATAATGAATATATATCTGTGTAAGTTCCTACTGTTGAGCGGGAGTTGTTGGCGGGTTTGCGTTGCTCGATGACGATAGCGATGGGCAGGTTCTCGATGCTTTCCACATGAGGCCTTCCAAATTTGGGAAGGTACTGTTGCACAAAGGAAGGGAAGGTGTCGTTGAGTTCGCGTCGTGATTTGGCGGCGATAGTGTCGAGGACCAAAGAGGACTTTCCTGAGCCAGAGACACCCGTCACCACAGTGATTTGTCTTTTGGGAATCTTGAGGTTAAGGTTTTTAAGGTTGTTCTCAGAGGCTCCTTTGATGAGGATGAAGTCGTTCTCCTGAGGCATGAATAGCTTGATTTTGGGTTATCTCCTGCTAGTACCCAAACTGATATAATAAATCAGCGTGGCTAACGAGGACAGTGCTGCAACCACGTAGGTGCTGGCGGCCCAAGTGAGGGCTTCCTTGGCTTGTGAGAGTTCCGTCTCGCTTAACGAGTTCGATGATTTCAGCCAGGCCAACGCGCGTCGTGAGGCGTTGAACTCCACGGGAAGGGTCACCAAGCTGAAAAGCAACACCATGGCAAACATGGCGATGCCAATCCAGAACAAGGCGGGGAATGTGTTGATGACCAAGATGCCGAGGATGATCACAATCATGGACAGTTTCGACGAGATGTTGACCGCTGGCACCAGAGCACTACGCAGCCTTAACGGTCCGTAGGCTTCCTTGTGTTGTACTGCGTGGCCGCATTCGTGCGCGGCGACGGCGGCGGCTGAGACGCTGTTCATCTTGTAAACGTCGCTGCTGAGGTTCACCGTCTTCTTTGTCGGATCATAATGGTCCGTGAGTTGTCCTTGAATGCAGGTGACGTTGACATCATAAATGCCGTTGTCATTCAACATCTTCTGTGCGATCTGCGCCCCAGTGAGTCCGCCAGGGGAAAGGACTTTTGAATACTTTGCGAAAACTCTTTTGAGTCGGAACTGCACGAGCATGCCGATGAGTCCGACGGCGATCACGAGGATCCAACCTCCCATTGATGTCATAATAGTGCGTTTTTATAGTTTTGTGCAAAGATACACATTTTATGTTTAGTTGGAGGTGAGGATTTATTTTTCTAACGTGGTAAGGTCTAAGGAAGTTTTAATCTTTAATTAACATCACATCATTCGGGCCGCAGGGCATGGAAATGATATTGTTTTCAAAGTTCATGGTAGGTGATGACACCTTGTATTTGGTATTTTGTAGTGGGGAAGGAATAACAATTTCAAAGAACCCCTTTGCATCAGTCATCCCCCTTGCTAACTCTATGGAGTCAGAAATAATGATTTCACAATGAGGAACAAACGATTCTTGTTCGCGATTCCATAGTTTGAAATGAATATGTCCGTATATTTCAGGATTTCTTTTGATATTGAGCGATATCTTCTTGGCAAGTGGCATGATAGTGTCTATGTCTAAATAGTCTCTGAATGAGACTTTGATGCCTACATCTTTACCAAACCGATGGCGAGGGATTCTTTTAAAACAGGCTTTCCCGTTCTCTAAGCTGATGGTGTCAGTTAAGACTTCGTTGTCAAGGTATAAGGTGACTACCCCGTCATTAGAAGGTAACTTCCTGTTTTTGCAGAGGTCATCCACTTTTATTTCAGCTGTTACTGGAATAAATTGCCTAATGGTATAAGTCCAGATAGCAATCATTGCTATACTTCCCAATGTCCAAACCGCGATTTTTCGCATCAACATCCGTTTGTGCCTTTGCCAGATGGCATCGAACTCCACGCCGAGCAATTTGGAGATGAGTTGAACGTATGCGCGTTCACGGTTGAGCCAAGGCCAGCGGTAGATCTTCTCGTGGATGTTGGCACCGAGGATTTCGGGTAGCCCGAGGTGCTCGATGACGGGATTGAAACATTCTGTGTTGGGGTTGCCGCTATGGGGTGTTCCGTCCACGATGAAGAAATGGATGTTTTTCGCGCGTCCGAGGCTGTTGAAATACTCGATTTCTTTGCCTACCCATTCCGACTTGGCCGAGTTGGGCGAACAAATGACGATTAGGTTTTTTGAAGACCTCAGCCGTTCCTGTAATTCCTCGGTAAGTCCACCTGGTTGAATGTCAGTAGGGGCGAAGAACACGGGGTTGATGGGCTTGCGTTCCCAGTTGTGTTCGCTGCATAGCGTGGAAGGCATTCGGTAATGTTCCAGTTTTTTTTGAAGCTTCTTGCCCCAAGCAGTGTCTTTGGAGTTATAGCTTATAAAAGCAAAGTATTTATAATTATCATTCATAAATATAGATAACTATTCTTTTTCTGATGGTTTTAGAATGGAAAGTATTTGTAATGAAAGCTCATAAAGGGCTTGGACATCGGGATCGTATTGGATGGCTTCCTGTGACAATTCAACTGCTGCCTCCAACAATGGAATGGCTTGCTCGTCGTCGTCCCGATAGAAGTTGATGGTTCCTAATTTGAACAAAAGATTCACGAGGGCAGGCTCATAGAATTCGGGGTCAGTGGCCCTCCATTTATCAAAGATTTCCAAGGCTTCCCATGAGAGTGCTTCACACTCATCATAACGTTCTTCATCCCAGTATTGTAGGGAAAGTTGGTAAAGGGTCAAAGCCATCTTTTTTTCATGGCCTTTTGGATTGCTGCTGGTTAGCCGCCGAAGGATATCGATGGCTTCTATGAATAGTTCTTCACTCTCCTTGTTTCGCTCTTCCACTGCCAGCTTGGAGGCAAGGCTGGCCAGTGTGTTGGCGAGATCTCTTTCATATTCATCGGGGTAATCTTGCGCTAACCGTCTTCGTATTTCAATGGCTTCACGGTACATCTTCTCGCCTTCGTCTGGCCTATCGGTGTTATAATAGAGTGAACCAGAATTCATCAGTGTTCCAGCTAACAGAGGTTCGTAGAGTTGAGGGTACTCCTCTGTCCATTCCCGACTGATTGTCAAAGCCTCTTGTAGTAATTCCTCGCAGTCATTGAACTTTTTCGTGATGCGGTACAGATTGGCGAGGTTGTTTAGTGACAAGACAACATTATAGTTATACCAACTCGGATATTCTTGTGCCAGTTTCCAGCTTATAGCGAGTGATTGAAGGTGCATTGTCTCACATTCTTCATAACGCTGTGTATTTAAGTAAATGAGAGCGAGATTGTTAAGATAAATGGTGTAATCATGTCCGTAGGTGTCTGGATCCTCTTCCGCCAAGGGCTTGATGACAGAGATGGCTTTTTGGTAATAACGTTCAGCTTCCTCTAAGTCGTTCTGTGAGTAACAGAATTGGGCATATTCGTATAGGTTATCGTGATGTTCTGTCTCGTTGGCGATTCCTTTCAGGAGTTGGCCGGCTTTTCCCCATTCGTTTTGCAACTTGTAAGCAGCTATTTGGGTATTCAGGCATTGAAGGATTCTTTCTTGTTCTTCTTCGGTTTGGGCTATGCTTTGTGTTATTTTTTCTTTCAGTTTTCCCCCTTGTTTCAAGGCGCGGTTGGTCTCTTTCAGTTTTTCAAGATAGTTGCCTTGTTCATATAGGCTCATGGCTTCATCCACGCGACCTTGGCTGAGGAGTTCTGAGGCTTGTTGCGCGGTGGTGTCGATGACGCTTTGGTCGATGCGTGCGAAGAAGTCGGCATATTCATCGATATGCTGACGCAGGTTCTCCAGTTCTTCGTAGGCTTCGTCAAGTGCGGTTTCATATCTGTCGCGGTCAATTCGGCTGGATTCTAACAGCTGTTCCAGCTCCGCTTTCTGCCGGTTGTATTTCTCTTCAGCTTGTCTTCTGCCGATGTTGATCAGTTGTTGTTTTTGTTTTTCAAATTCGCCAGCATCGCATAAGATAAGGCACAAGGGTTCGTTGCGGACGCTCCAGTCATCGACGGCTTGTTGGTTGAAGACCATCATCTCGCGTTTCTTCACGGCCACTGTCCCGAGTCGGTCGCCCATCTTTAGTTTGTTGAAGGAGAGGGTGAAGGCACCGGTGCTGTCGCTCAGAACAGTGTTTGTGGCCGAGGCGCATTCGATGGCTACGTTGGATAGTGGCGTGCGCGGTTTTTTGCCATTGTAACGGTAGGCTATGCCTTGCTGGAGTACCGTTTGGGCGGCAAATGGCACGCATAACGCCATGAGGACGATAAGCAGCAGTTTTTTTCTCATGGTTTCATTCGTTGAGTAGTTGTTTGATTTTTTCCACGTCGTTGAGGCGGTCATTGGGGATAATCCCCGCCTCCTCAAAATCGCTGAAGTCTTGTAAGAAACTGTCTTTCAATTCTTCCTTAAATTGGCGGTAGATGGCTTCTGCTTCGTTGTATCTGCCTTGAAACAGTAGAGATGCAGCTAGGTTGAGACGTTTCTTTGGCTTGGTGGGGTCGATGCTGATGTTCTCTTGTGCCAATCGTTCCGATTGCTCAAACGCTCCCATGAAAATGCTTTGATAGGAGAGATTTCCTAAGATAAAAGGATATTGACTTTCGGTGTCTTCTCCATTTTGGTGACGGGTTTTATAGATGGGAAGCAACTCTTGGTTGACTTCATACAATTTCTTGTGCTCGTTTTTGGGGTACAGGAGGGAAAGAACCAAAAGTGCTATTTCATAGTCCTCTTGTTGGGAAAAGGAAGGGTTGGGGTTCTTTTTTGACAAGAACCAATACTCTTCAAATAGTTGAAGTGCTTCCTGTTCTTGTCCTTGTTTGATGCACATCCCTCCTAATTTGTAGAGTGCTGCCAGAAGATCAGACTCGTATGCTTTGGGGTTATCCTTGGCCAGTCTTCTTTTTATTGCGATGGATTCCCTGCGCTTGGTCATGCTTTCCTCTGTTCGATCTGAATTCTCATATAATTCCGCCAGATTGTCAAGAGTGCATGCAACGTCGGGCTCGTGTTCCTGAGGGTCTTTTTTTGCCAGACGTTTCCTGATTTCGAGGGCTTCAAGGTATGCTTTCTCGCTTTTCGATGGACGCTCGGTGTCGGAATACAATACTCCCAAGTTGTTTAGAGCGGTGGCCAGATGGACCTCATATTCCTCAGGGTTGGACTTGGCTTCAGCTCTGTCGATTTTCAGGACTTCTTTGTACAAGGTCTCACTCTCCTCAAAGGAATCATTGGCATAATACAAGAAAGCGAGATTGTTCATCGACACAGCTAACATGTATTTTAGGTCTTCATCGTAAGGATTTTCGGAAGCCATTTTTTGGTAAGTTTCCACCACGGTTGAAAGCAACTCCATGCTTTCCTTGAAACGTCCGGTGGCTTCGTAGAGCAGAGCTAGGTTGTTCAGCGTGATCATCTTGTTTCTTTCATACAGGCTTGGGTCATCTTGAGTTTGCTTTTCGAGAATTTCCAACGCTTTATGATAATAGGTTTCTGCTTCTTCGAATTCGTTTTGTCTGGTGCAGAATGAGCAGTAGTTGAGGATGTCGTCGAGTTCTTCGGTCTCATCAGCGATGTTTTTCATTAGAGTGCCAATCTTATCCCACTCGTTTCGCAGTTTGTAAACGGCAAGTTGAGCTTGCAAGCTTTGGTAAACTTCCTTCTGATCCTCCTTCAACATTATGAGCTTTTGTTCGGTGGAGGCTTTCTGTTCTTTTTCTTGTTTCAAGTTTTGGTTTGTTTGTTTCAACTTGTCAAGATAATGGCCTTGTTCGAAAAGCCTTACGGCTTCATCAACCCTCCCTTGGTTGAATAATACGGTCGCTCGTTGTGCGGTGGAGTCAATCATGCTCTGGTCGATACGGGCGAACAATTCGGCATATTCGCCGATGTGTTGTCGCAAGTTTTCCAGCTTTTCGTACGCCTCGTTCAATTGCGCCTCATAATGAGCCATGTCGATGCTGTTGTTTTGCAGTTGTTGCTCCAATGCTGCTTTTTGTTGGTTGTATTTCTTCTCGGCTTCGCGCCTACCTATGGCGATGAGTTCTTGTTTTTGTTTTTCAAATTCACTGGCATCGCATAAGATAAGACAGAGAGGCTCATTGCGGACGCTCCAGTTGTCAACGGCTTGTTGGTTGAAGACGATCATCTCCCGCTTCTTTACCGTCACTGTTCCGAGTCGGTCGCCCATCCTCAGCTTGTTGAAAGAGAGGACGAAAGCGCCGGTGCTGTCGCTCAGCACGGTGTTGGTGGCCGAGGCGCAGCTGATGGCGACGTTGGATAAAGGAGTGCGGGGATTCTTCCCGTTGTAGCGATAGGCCATGCCTTGTTGGAGGGTTGTTTGTGCACGGGAAAACAACGACGCGACAAGGCAGAGAAGTAGTAGGAGGCGTGTCATGGTAGTAGTTGTTCAAGACGGTTTATATTTGTTTTGCTAATTTAATCACTTTTTCCATGATGTTAAGCACGTCTTTGTCCTTTTCTTTTTCTAAGTCGCTCAAGTCATGATAAGGTACAATACATTTGTGGATTTGGTATTTCTCGCTTTTGAGATTCAGCTCGCGCAGATCGCGATAGCCAGTGATGCTTCGCTCGGCGCACCAGCGGTAATGCTCTGTCTGGTACAGGATTTCGGGATGTCTCTTGAACACGGATTGGTAACGTTGGTAGGCGTGGTAGATCTCCGTTTGGTATCGGTTTGCGAAACGCTTGTCCTCATTGAGTGAGATCCAGTTCTTTAAAGCTTCTCTCCAAGTAGCGTCTCTGTCAGACTCCATGAGCTCAAAGAAATTCTTGGAGGATCCCAAATCGTATTTAAAATGGTAATGGGCGGCGATGATGATGGCCATCTTGTCGTTTAGTAACTCGTCGTTGACTCCGTCGTCTAACGTGCCGAAAATCTTCACATTGAAGAACTTGCCGTTTTCTTGCTCCAATAAGTTGGCCAAGCCGGAACGGATTTCTTGGCGTACCAGGATTTCGGTGTTGATGTTGGATGTGATGGTTCCGTTTTCAATGGTATAGTACAAGGAGTCGGGGAGTGTGAGTGCTGTGGAGAAGCTGGTGTCGGCATCGAAGAAGCAGATTGCTACGGTGAGCATTGTGTCAGGACATCTGGCTAACTGGTCGAGCTGGTCGCGGATCTCTGGATCTTCGATGCGACAGTTTTTGAACTCGACTTCCACATCCACAATCTGTTTCAAGTAAGGGTATTGTGACAGGAAACGAGGAAGCAGGTCTTTCATCTTCGGATCGACAACGGTGATTTGGGTCTTGTTGGCTCCGGTCTCCTCATTAAAATTGGGGTAGTGGCAAACCCTCAAAGCCTCTAGGAGGAGTGCGGTGCCCATCTCGTTGAAGCCGGCGATAACCAGATGAACGTGATGGTTGTCCTCATCCGTCATCATGTTGCGGTCGAGAGGATTGTAAGTGTCGAGGCAGAAAGTGCCCCATAGCAGCCTGGCCCAATTTTCGTAGAAGTTGAAAGGCCTGATATAAAGGATTTCCTGCTTGTCGTCATTTTTGTAAGAGTCCTCGGGGCTGGTTATTCTCTGATTGGTGGAGTAGGAGGCGGGCTTGTCGAAGTGCACGTTCACGGGAGGTGTTGCTCCGGCGGTGTGGGTATCCC
>JAEEGG010013747.1_pt1 | contig 17265 bp, 5 predicted proteins | sample 9134161 | NCBI WGS metagenome assembly JAEEGG01 (sample SAMN16246543, study PRJNA631951) | gut metagenome | biome: gut microbiome; feature: rumen; material: CR-attached | host: Bos | place: Iran: Karaj | collected 2018-10 | reverse complement strand
GATGATGGCTCGTTTATTCGTCGCCGCGAGGAAAAAATAGCCGTTCTCTCCCCGGACAACCTTCGCAAGCTTCAGCACCTTATTGCCGAGCGCAACGCGTTTCGCGCCGACATGGCCGCGCTAGGCCGTCTTTCAACGGAGAAAACCGAGGTTATCCGCGAAATTGACGCGCGGTTTGCCAATGAGTACGGAATTCGCCAGGATCGCCGGTATTCATATGACGCCGACAAGATGACGCTCTACCTCGTCTCCACGGACGCGCGCCATGGGGGCACGGTGGAGAAGCCCGCCTTGTTGCCGCACCGTGTTTTCCCCACGGACGAGGAAGCCGCGGCCTTTTTGGCGCTGATGAAGGCCAAGGAAGAGGCCATCGCGGCCCGCAACGTCTTTGAGAATGCGCTTGAGGGGCGCCGCGTCCAATTCCGTTCCGTCATTGCCGGCATGCAGGCGGGGTTCAACCTCGCGCTGGACAGGGCGTATCGTCTTGAGCCGGAGACCCGTTCCGTGTTCGTGCAGTATGTCGCGCCGCCAGTTCCCGCGCCACCCACGCCTGAGGAAATCGCCGCGAAAAAGGCGGCCGAAGAGGAGGCGGAGCGTCTTGCCCGCGAGGAAGCCCGCAAGAAGAACCTGGAGCTTCGCGAAGAAGCCAGGCGTCTTGCCGAAGAACGGAAGAAGCTGGCCGCCGAGGAAACCGAGGCCGCCCGTGAGCGCGACGAGGCCCTTCGTCGCGTTGAGAAGGAACTTGCCGAACTCGACGCGGCAGAAGCCAAGCGCGCAAAGGACGAGGAAAAGGCGAAGGCCGAGGCTGAGAAGAAGGCCCGCAAGGCCGCAGAGGCCAAGGCGGAGGCAGAGAGGAGGGCCGCCGAGCTGAAGGCCAGGCAGGAGGCCGAGGCGAAGAAGGCCGCCGAAAAAGCCGCCGCCGAAAAGGCGAAAGCCGAGAAAAAGGCCGCCGAGCTGAGGGCCAGACAGGAGGCCGAGGCGAAGGAGGCAGCCGAAAGGGCCGCCGCCGAAAAGGCGAAAGCCGAGAAAAAGGCCGCTGAACTCAAAGCCCGGATCGAAGCGGAGGCCAAGGCCCGTGCGGAAAAGGCCGCCGCTGAAAAGGCGCGTCTGGCGGAAATCGCGGCCGTGGTCAAGAGGCTTGAAGCCGAGCGCTCTGCGGCATTGCAGGCCGCAAGGGAAGGGCTTGCCGCCGCCCTGAAGGCAAAGAGTGCGGCCGTCACAGCCCAAGCCGAGGCGGAGAAGGACTTGGCATGGATCAAGGTGAACAAGAAGGACGACGCCGGAGCCTTGGCCGTCGCGAAGGAGCGTTTTGCCAAGACCCGTAAGGCAACGGAAGACGCCGAAGACAGGGTCGATGCCGCCGAGAGGAATCTTAAGAAGGCGGAAAAGGCCTTTGCCCAGATCAAGGACCACGCCGAGGACGAAGCCAATGCGGCGAGAAAGGAGGCGGAGCGCAAGGCCCGCGCCGAGGCCGAGGAGAAGGCTGCCGCCGAGAAGAAGGCCAGGGCCGATGCGGAGCGTAAGGCCCGCGCCGAGGCGGAGGAGAAGGCCGCCGCCGAGAAGAAGGCCAGGGCCGATGCGGAGGAGAAGGCCATCGCTGCGGAAAAGGCGCTTCTCGACTCGCGCATCAAGGCGCTGGACGCGAAATACAAGACCTCCCTTGCGTCTGCTGTTGCCGCAGTAAAAGGCGCGGAAGGCAAGGTCCTCGAAGCGCGCAGGGCCATCACGGCAGCCCGCGCCAAATATGACCAGATCCGCAGTGCCAAGGCAAGCACCGAGAAGCAAAAGGAGGCCGCGCGCGCCGCCATCGTTTTCGCCGAGAACCAGCTTAAAATGGCGGAAAAAGACTGCGACAAGGCGCAACGCGCCGTCGCCGACGTGCAAAACGCCATTTCGCGCATTGAGAAAGACGTCCGCAAGGCCTACGCGGATGAACTTCGCGCCGAGGGGCGTAAACCGCTCACCTATTCGACAGGCTTTTTTGGCTTCTAACCCTTTCACTCGTCCAACCCCGTGTTCACCATGAAAACGCAATCCCTCCCTAAATTCCTCCTCACGACCGCAACCATCGCGGCCCTTGCCGGACATCAGGTCCTCGCCCAGAACCAAGTGGCCGTTCCAAATCCAGGCGTGGCCGCCTTTGACAAGACGGCAGTCGCGGTTCCCGCCAACGTCGCGGACGGCATAGGCCGCAGCGGAGCCGGAGCCGCGCAGCAGGACCAAATTGGCGACATGCTGGATAAATCCACACCAAAGAGCGGTGGCCAGGCCGGCAACTTGCCGCAGCCCGAATTAGACAAAGGCGACAAGCCCATTTTTGAATTCAACCCCAGGAAGGTCAAGGAGGAGTACGGCAAACTCACCGACGACCAGAAGAAATACATCGACCGTCTGGGATGTGAGTTGGTGGAATTCGACGATCCCGAGATAAAAGGGAAGCGCATAAGCCGCGGCATCGCCCAAATCGAAGAAAATCTGATCAAGGTCCGCAAGCCGGAGGAAATGAAGGCGAGAAACAATTACAACAAGGCGCGTGACGAGCGCATCAAGGCTGGCAGTAATTTGGCCGTTTTGGAAAACCGCCGACAGGCCCTTGCCAACAAAATTAAGGAGGCCGGCAAAGCGCAGGATTTGGCGCAAAAGGAGTTAGATGAAATAAACGGGCGCATTGACCATGCCGAGGACTGGATTATCGATTTGGGGCGTCAGATCGAGGAGCAGCAGAAAGTGCTTGGTATCGCCGAGCGCGACCGTGTTCGCGCGGTCTCCGCGCATGATGCCGCCAAGAAGGAGGAGGACAAGGCCAAGGCGGCAAAAGCGGTGGCGGAGAAAAAACTCCAAGAGGCAATCGCAGCGCATGTCGCCGCGTCTAACGCCCTTGTAAAAGCGGTCGAAACCGTCAAGAAAGCGAAGGAATCCGTCGAGAGCGACAAGGGGGCCGTCATCAACGCGGAAAAGAAGCTTGCCGAGGCGAAAGACGCGGAGGATGAGGCAGCACGTAATCTTGCGAAGGCCCAGACAGGGCTTCACAAGGCCGAAGCCGATCTGGTCAAGGGACGGAAAACGCTCGAGTCATCTGAAGCCGCAGCGAAGAAAGCGCTAGAAAAGCTGGAAAATAGGAAGACGAAGGCGGCGGAAGCCCTGAAGGCCTTCGAGAAGAAGCTTACCGAAACAAAGGAGAAGGTTAAACAGCCGAGGGGCTGGTTCACGCGCCATCTTGTGCCCGGCTGGTTCCTGCCGTCCGTGGCGCGCGACGAGGACCGTGTGAAGGCTAGGAAGGAAGCCGTCGACAAGGTGGATCAGGAGATCGGCACCACGAAGGAGGCCACAGCGAAGAAAATCGCCGCCAATCGCGAGAATCTTAAGAAACTTGAGGGAGCGGTAGGCAACGCCAAGGCGGTTGTGGACAACTGCAACAAGGATTTGCAGGGCAAGAAGTCGGCGCGGGATAATGCGGAAGGCGTCTTGAAAGGTGCCCAGGATGGACTTGCGAAGTCGAAGGGCGCATTGCGCGATGCCGAAGGGAAGCGCGACGAGGCGGACAAGGCCAAGGTCTCCGCTGCCCGTGCCGAGGAACGCGCCAAACAGGAGGACGCAAAGGCCAAAACCGTGCTTGAAGATGCGGGGAAGGCCGTTGAAGAGGCCGCAGGCAAAGTCGAGGAGTCCAAGAAGAAACTGGATGCGGAGGAGAACAAGCTGGAAGAGCTTAAGCAGGCGAAAACACCGGCTGATCAGGCGGCCATTCTTTTGAAGGAGCCGCGTGAAAGGCCGAGAAACAGCTTGAAGCCGCAAAAGTCAATGTCGGCAGGCTCGAAGAGGAACTTGGCAAACTTGAGGAAAACGGCGAGGAGGTCAACCGCGCGAAGGAGCAATACGACGCGGCGGTTAAGACCGAGGAACAGTGGAAGCCCGCATGGGAGACCGCCAGGCGTCTTCTCGACAACGCCCGCTCCGACGCCGCCAAGGAGGTCGCCAGGATCGAAAGCGAGAAGAGGGATGAGCTTCGCAAGAAGGCCGACAGCATTTGGGAAGGCATTGAAAAGGATTTGACCGGCGCGGAGACGGCGGAGGCCGGCCATGGGGTCGAAAATACCGGCAAGGAATTGGAAAAGGCCGAAAAGGAGCAGGCCGCTGCGGCGGAAGCCGTGAAGCAGGCCGAGACAAAACGGGACCAGCTCGTTTCCGAAGAGGGCCAGGCCCGCGACAAGCTCAAAAATGCCGCCGAAGGGGACAGGGCCGCGGCCGAAGAAGCTGTGAAGGCGGCCCAAAAGAAGGTTTCCGAGCAAAAACGGGCGCTTCAGGAACTGAAAAACAAGGCAAAGGATGCGGACCGCGTCGTCTTGGAGAAGCGCCGCCTCCATGAGAAAAACACGAGTTTCATGAATGACGCGACCTCCCGTGCGGCCAAGATGGCGAAGAAGCTTCGCGACGAATTTGACCGGCAGGTGGAGAACGCGATCAAGCACAGACCGGATCCCGGGGACGATCCCTCCGATGTGGACTGGAAGAACGCGATTCAGGTCCGAAACGCCTACCGCAAGATGAAGGTCCTACGTGACCTGCGTCACAAGGAATACGTTGCCGCCCGCAAGGCACTTGCCGACCTCGTTGACAAATCCGAGCGCAAGATCCCGTGGAAGGATGACCCCAACATCGCGAAGGCGGTCGCCCAATATGAGGCGGCGAGGGACAACTACCGCAAGGTGCGCGAGAACGAAAAGCTCGGCGACAAGGAGGTCAAGGGATTTGACGACGTGGAGGATACGTACAACACGTTCTTCTCCGACGCGACCTGTCGGACGGACACGTCCCTGTCCGACGAGAAAGCCGACGCGTGCCACGAAACAGCGGAGAAGATTCGCGACTTTTACGGATACCGCGTCAGGGGCGACCGCCGCTGGCTTGCCCGGACGAGCGTCAACGGCGAGAACCTTCTCGATCTTCTTGCGGAGGAGTTCGCCTGGGAGGCCGAGAAGTGCGTCGCGGACCCGGACATAAAGGCAAAGCGGGATGACTACGATCCGCTGCTGGTTGTCCTCGACGATGGTCAGAAGCAGGCCTGCGCCGAAAATGCCGCGTATGCCCTGAAGCGCCGTGCCGTTTATGGAGGATTCTATTTCTGCGGCGCCGACGCCAACGGGAAGGAGAAGACAATCTGGGTTGACAAGGGACGGTATGGCCCCGCCACGGTCAATTTCGGCAAGTTCGACAAGGAATCCGGTTTCGTGGCCGAAGGCGACGGCGAAGAGGGACGCATCTACGACAAGGACGACATTGTCGCCAAGTTCGTGCCCCACAGCGCGTCGACCAACGCGCTTGAAGGCGAGGCTTTCAACTTCATCGAGTTCCGCAAGAACTTCAACGCCCTCAACGCGAATCCCGACATCAAGCGTGCCGACGTCCAGTTCGAGCCGCTGTCGACCGGATTTGACTACGGCTACGACGCCGAGGACGGCGAACTTGCAATCGCCGGATTCCGCCAGACGAACCGCTCGGTAAGAGCCGTCATGAACGTCCAGGAGGAGCGTTGGCCCGCCCCGGTCCACGGCGTTCTCTCCATCGACAACTTCAACAGCATGGGAGACCCGGACCAGATTGCCGGAAACGAGGACACATGGATGGCCCGCCTCCTCCTCCAGCGCCGTCTCTTCTCCGACGAGGACGCCCTTTCGATTCAGGGCAATACGTCGCTCGGCGGTTCCCTCTACGGCGGCGCGGCGAGCTACTACGCGCCGCGCGACAACGAATCCCGTTTCTGGCGTCGCGGCGAGTGGTTCGACTCCCTTTCCTTGACGCTCCACGGCGGATACACGGACGTGAACCAGCAGGATGTCATTGAGGGACTCGACGTCCTTGGAACGGGATACTATGCCGGAATCCTGCTCTCGACGCGCGTCGCGGAGACAGACGGCGGGACATGGGACGTCTCGGCCGGCTTCACCTACCGTTCGGTGGAAAGCTCCGTTGAGATCGCCAACGAGCGGTTCGATCTTGGCCCGAATGGCGGCGACCCGTATACCCTGATGCCGCTTTCGCTTGCCCTTATGTATGCGGACAAGGATGTCGACTCGGCCCGCGGGCGCAACTTCTTCACCCTAGAGGGCGTCTACAATCTTGGTGGGTCCTCAGCGGATGAACTCGCGGCCTTCCGGCCCGCAATTGACGACGACAAGTATCTCCTTGCCCGTCTCCAGTTCGCCCGACTACAGTTGATTAATGAGTCGGCCGAGTCGTCCTGGCTGCCGCGCATGGCCTTCTTCAGGGTTGACGGACAGTGGGCCTTCACGCCGGTCATCGGCGCGGAGCAATATGGCCTTGGTGGCCACAGCACCGTCCGCGGCTATGTGGAGCGCGAGTTCATGGGCGACTCCGGAGCAAGCGCGACGCTCGAACTCCGCACCCCCATTCTTCTCAATCCAGCCTGGCTGGAGTCCAGAAAGGAGAACCCCTACAAGTCCGACGAACAGATGCAGCTTGTCCTCTTTGTCGATTTCGGCTGGTACAACCTTCAAGACGCAGATAACGACGGCGATGACGACAATACGCTTCTTGGCGCCGGACTTGGCTTGCGCTACTCGATTGACGACCTCCGCGTACTGGGTCGCGCAATCAACCCGGTTCTGCGTCTCGACTGGGGCTTCCCGGTCTGGCAGCAGGAGAATCTCTCCGGCGAGGCCAAGTCGTCCGCCGGCGTGTTCCACGCTTCGGTGCAGTTCCCGTTCTAATGGTCCGAAGGTTGAATGGTTAACTTGACAGGAGAAAAACGATGAATACTTTCAAGGCAGAAGCTATTACGGCAATGGTGCGCAGGCGCCTTTACGGAAAAGGCATGAGCCGTACGCCGCTCTTCAAGGCAATCACGGGGATTCTCGCGTTCCAGATGTTCTTCTTCGGCATGGCGCCAGTTGCGTTGGCGTTGCCCGGGGGATTGACCGGCGACTCGCGCATTTCGACGTCTGGCGATGGCAAGACGATGAACATAGACACAAGCCTTGGCGCCAATGCGGGGCGGAATTTTAACTGGAGTTCGTTCGGCATAGCCTCAGGGGAGCTAGTGGACATCAAAGGCGTTTCAGTCCATACTGCGCCGAGCGCCAACATAGCTGGAAGGCTTACTTCCGATTCGACTCTCGTGCTTAAGACAACGGGTGGAAACATCCTTATTTCTGGCAATGTGTCCGCCCCCAGTTTTTTTGCCGCGACTTTTTCCGGATTCGACTATGAAAGCATGCACTTCACGGCATCGCAAGTCAGCAGTGGAGATATAAACGTGTCTGGATCCATCCCAGGCAATTCCGTTCTAGTCGGCAATACTGTTTCAAAGGCCGGCGCAGCCGGAACTGTTGTGGCGACATCGGGCATGACTGGGACGTCTGACATAACGATAGCCTCCGGCGGTGGGAAAATCACATTCTCCGGCGACGTCGGCGGCGGCATCCTAAAGGCTGGCACTGTCGACTTCACAGACGGGTCATCAACCGGATCAGCCAGTGGCGGCGAGGTCACGGCCGACGATGAAATCACGGGTAACTTCACCCAGAACGGCGGCAATGTGAAAGCAGACACGGTGTCCGGCACGCTGACGCAAAAAGGTGGCACGGCCAATGCGACGACAATCACTGCGCTGACGCAAGACAGCGGCAACGGCTCGGCCACGGCGACCACAATCGGCAGTCTGACCCAGACGGCGGCCGGCGCCACGGCCAAAGCCAGCGAAGTCACCGGCAACGCCACAGTCGCCGGCACACTCAACGGGAACGGCGGGCTGACAGTCGGATCGTTGACGCAGAGCGGAGGCTCGGTCGCGGCTGGCGGGATGCTCACCATCAACGGGACCGCCTCGCAGACGGCAGGCAGCAGCATCACGGCCAACGGGGTGACACTTGACGCAGGGACGGCCAATGTCTCGCTCAACCAGGCCGGCAACCGCCTCGGCACCGTTAGCGGCACCGCCGGCAATGTGACGGTAAACGGCTCTTCGCTTGCTGTTAACAATCTGACTGCTAACGGCGTGTTGACGCTGCAAAACGCCGCCAACGCCTCCGGCAACATTTCGGCAAACACGATTTCCGCGACGACCCTGACCCAGAGTTCCGGAACCATCACGACGAAGGAGATTTCGGGTACGGTCGTTCAGAATGGCGGCAAAATCCAGGCATCCAGCGAGACGGATGGCCTGACGCTTTCCCAAGCCATCACGACACAAAACGGCACCCTTGACGGCAACGGCGGCAATATCACGCTTGCCAACGGATCCACGCTTTCAGGCACGGTGAACGCGAACACCCTCTCCGGCAACTTCACGCAGGGTGGTGGAACGATCAGCGCAAAGACTGTTTCCGGCATGGTGACGCAGAACGGCGGTAAGATCCAGGCTAGGGACGCGACGGAGGGGCTGACACTCTCCCAGACAATCACAACCCAGAAGGGCGCCCTTGACGGCAACGGCGGCGATGTTACGCTTGCCAACGGATCCACGCTTTCAGGCACTGTCACCGCCAACACACTCAACGGCGACTTCACCCAATCTGCCGGCAGCACGATCAATGCGACTACGGTTGCCGGGACCGTTACGCAGAACGGCGGCACGATTCAGGCGAACAATTCTACTGACGGCCTAACGCTCTCGCAGGCCATCACGACCCAGAAGGGCACCCTTGACGGCAACGGCGGCAATGTTACGCTTGCCAACGGATCCACGCTTTCAGGCACGGTGAACGCAGACACCCTCAACGGCAACTTCACCCAGGAGGGCGGCACGATCACTGCGACGACGGTCGCGGGCACCGTGGAACAGGATGCTGGCACGATCAAAAACGACAACGGATCGCTCACGTTCCAGTCCGCCGTGACGAAAAATGCCGGAACCATCGGTGTCTCCGGGCAGAACGTGACGTTCAATGACGACGTGACGCAGGACGGGTCCGGCAAGATCATCGGCAATACCGTCACGGCGATGGGGAATATCGTGCAGACCGCCGGATCGGGCGTCGAAGCCGAGAGCCTTAACCTCCGCGCGGCGAGCCAGGAGTATAAACTCACCGGCGGGGCGAACAATGTCGCGACGCTTTACGGAATGACCACCGCCAAGTCGATTGAGATTGACAACGGCACCCATAATCTCACCATTGGAAAGACAGCGGATGGCAATCGATACGGCATTTCCACCACCGACGGCCTGACCATCAAGAAGGCCGGCGCCGTGACCGACGGCGGAAGCAGCGTGGTGAATGGAACGATCAAGATCGATGCTTCCACCAGCGTGACGCTGGACGACTCCACGGCGCTTTCCATTGCGGGCATCACATCCTCCGGGAAGGTGTCCATCGACACGAAGACGTCCGTGCTGGAACCAACGTCCGTTACGCTTTCCGGGGCCATTTCCTCCACCGCCGGCGGCGACGTCGGTATCAAGACGCAATCCTTCACGCAGAACGGGAATGAGATTTCCGGCAAGAATGTGACGATCCTCGGCACGGGCGCGAACGGCGTGACGGTCGATGGCAACATTACAGCTTCGGATGGCGACATTCTCTTGAAATCCGAAACTGGCGATATAACCACAGGTACGCCAACGCTCTCCGCGACGAAGGGCGGCGTGGTGCTCCAAGGCATGGGCGTCGCCGTCAACGGGACGACGTTCACTTCCAAGAACGGTGTGGGCATGGAAGCGACCGGGGATGGGAAGACCTTGTCCGTAGAGAATGCCAATATTACCGGGTCCAAGGTCGTTCTCAAGTCAGCTAACAATATTGAGATTAAAGACGGGGTCGCCATGGGCAAGACGACGGCCACGGCCAAGGATGCCGACCTCACCGTTTCGGCGGGAGGCCAACTGACGCTGGCGCTTGATGAAACCCATCGTCCGACGAAGAGTGTCCGTATCGCCAAGGCGACTAGCTACGATCCTGGAACAGACGCCATCTCCCTGGAGACTTTTGCCATTAAGTCAGGAGATGCCCTGAACCTGACATTCACGGAAGACACGAAGAACATTTCCGTTGAGAGTGAAAATAGCGTCACGGTGACGACCGTTGGGGATGTGACCATCATCAACAACAAGCGGGACGATGAGGGCGCCTCTGTTTCCGCGAAGAACGTGGTGAATGAGGAAGATTCCCCCGTGCAGATAGCCATCGGGCAGGATCCAAGCGAGGCAGCCCAAGGCCTTATCGGATCCACAGTCTCCTTTACCGCCGGCGGGAAGGTCACAGTCGCCAACAAGGCGATTGTGCAGACAGCCGACGACAAGCTCGTGATTGACACCACGGCGGCCAATGCGGCCATCGACGTACAGCAAGGCGCGCTTGTGCAGTCCGCCAAGGGTGTCGAACTCAAGGCTGGCGACGCCCTGATGGTCGCCGGCACCGTCCGCGACTATGCCGTTGATTCAACAACAGGGGCCGAGACCACGGACAATGTGGGCGTCACGCTCTCCTCCGGCAACGGCAAGGATGCGGCAGTTTCCGGCTTTGCGAGCGCGCGTGGCGCGCTGGTGATCAATGCCGCAAAAGACGCGCGTATCTCCGGCACGGCGGACACGCGTAAGACTTTGGATGTCACCGCCGAGAACGATGTCGTTCTTTCCGGCAGTGTGTCAGCTAGCGACGCGACGACAATCACCGCGAAGGAGAATGTCAAACAGACGGGCGGCACCGTCGTTGCCACCACCACGCTTGACATGACGGCGACCAACGGCGACATTGACCAGACGGGCGGCACCGTTACGGCGAAAGGAGCGGCGACCGCGAAGGCTGAAAACGGCTCCGTAAAGCTTCCCCAGGCGGGCAACGACTTCCAGAGCGGTCTGGATGTCACGGCGAAGAACGAAGTCAACGTCCGCGACAGGGACGCGCTGACCCTCTCCGTGGCCGGCGACACGACGGGCGATGTCCGCGCGCAGGCGGGGCAAACGCTTGTCGTCTCGAGCGACATCGACGCCGGCGGCAAGGTCACGCTCCTTTCCGGCAACCACATGGAGGCCAAGTCCGTCAAGGCGGACAAATCCGTCCAGACCACGTCCACCGCCAACGGCGCCGTCTTCTCCGGTGACGTCGAAGCCGGCACAACGGCCACGCTTACGGCCACCGGCGCAAATGCCGATCTTGAAATTCAGGCCGTGACGGCCAACGGCGGCAGCGCCACGCTGACAGGCGCGTCCGTGACAACGGCTGGCGACGTCACTGCGAACGGCGCGAACTCCGATGTGGCGGTCAATGCCACGGCTGGCGCTGCCTCCTTTGGTGGCGCCGTCACCGCCGGACGCGATGTGAACATCAATGCCACGGCAGGTGCGGACACCACGGCAGGCGAGGTCACGGCGGCCCGCAACGCCACAATCGCGGCTGGCAACGGCGCGGCGCAGGTCGCGGCCGTGACGGCGAACAACGGCAACGCCACGCTTAGGGGCCAGTCCGTCACGACGGAGGGTGCCGTCACCGCGACGGGCCATAAGGCAACGCTCCAGGCCACGGGCGGTGCGGTGACAGTCGGTGGAGAGGTCAATGCGGGCAACGTTCAAATAGAGGCCACGGCGGGAGTCAACGAGAATGCCTCGGTCAACGCCACGCAGGCCAAGTCCGTTCATACGACGGGCGGAAACATCACCGTTGCCGGCGGAGCGGGCTTTACGGCGCCGACGGCGGTTTACAAGGCGGAGTCGGAGAACAGCACTGTTACGATTGGCCCCAACATCGCAGGCACGCAGAACCTCGGCATACAGGGTGGGACCATCGTGAATAACGGCACGATTTCCGGTGTCAACAACCTTGCGCTCTACACGACGGGCAACACGCCAGTCACTTATGACGACGCAACGCTCCCCGCAAACGTCCAGAACCTCGGCCTCCGGGCGAACGGCAACATCACGGTGAATGTAAACAACGGGATTACGGCGAATGGCGCAACAGTTTCGGCAAACGACGTCGACGTTACGGCCAACGGCATCGTCTCCGACAACGGCGCGGCCGCGGTCAACGCCAACGGCGCCGTCACGGCGTCGAGCATCACCGGCGCGGCCGGGACGACCGTGACGGCCAATGGCGGAACAGTCATCGTGGACGGCGCCCTCGGCAATGGCGACGACACAATAGTGACGGCGGACGGCGCCGTTACGGCCGGAACCATCGTCGGCGGGACCGTCAATGTGACGGCGGGCGGCGTTGTCACGGCCAACGGCGGCATCATCGGCCAGAACGGGACGATTGTGACGGCGGCGGGGATTGAGGCGGGCGGCGCCAACGTCGGCCAGGGCGGCGTCACCACGCTCACCACGGGCGGCGGGGCGATCAACGCCGGTACGCTTGCCTCGGGCGGATTGCTCGACGTCAACGCCGGGGCTGTGACAGCCAACATAGCGGCCGGCGGCAACTCGACCATCCAGGCCGCATCGCTTCAGTCCGCAAACACCGCCGCCGGCGGAAACCTCACGTTCGACAACGTCGCCGGCCAGGCCAATGTCGGGCAACTCAACGTGAACGGCGACATGAACGGCACGGTCGGCCAATTCACGACGGACGGCGGCAATGTCGGATCGATCGGACAGCAGGGCGGGTTCAACGCAAACGGCATCACCATCAACAACGCCCTCAACTCCGGGGCCGTAACGGTCACGCAGGGCGGGGCGGTCGTCATCGACGGCTCGCTCAACGCCGGCGGAAACCCCGTCACGATTAACGCGACTTCAACAACGATCAATGGCGGCGGGCTCACCGGCGGTGCAGTCACCATAAACGGCGGTCCCGTCACTGGCGGCGGCTTGCTCGCCGCGAACAACCAGTTGATTATTAATGCCGGCAACGGCGAAATCAACCTTTCCAATGTACAGACGCCGTATTTCAACAATATCGTCGGCGGAGAGGTGACTCTTACCTCCCAGCAGGGAGGGACAGTACGAATCGGAACCATAACGGCGAATGGGAATACGCTTACGCTTGTGTTCAACAACGCCGATCAAATCGTCGATGGCGGCGGCGCGGGCCTCTCAGCGGGCAACACGATTGACCTAACCGTGAATGGCGGAGAGTTCGGCAGCGCTACCGCCCCCATTACCATCACCCTTCCGCCCGGCGGCACTCTCATCATTGGCGGAACGGCGCCGGAAAGCATGTTGCATTTCCTGCTGACAAACGATACGCTTCTGCCGACTGACATTGAGATAATCTATAACGTGACCGCCGGCACGGCCTTTGCACTTTGGCGAAACTCCAGTGGCGGCTGGATGATCGTGGGCACCACGCGCGAGTCGCAAAGGTTGATTAACCGCGCGCTTGCGTTCTCCGTGAACACACCTGAACTCAAGAGCAAGCAAGGCGTTTTCGGCGACCCGACGATGCTCCACACGAGAATGAACGTCTCCGAGACAAGACCTGGCGTGAACATGGACCTGCTGGCACTCAAGTCGGTTGATTTCTCGGAAACGTGGACGAAGATTATCGAAGCTGACCTCAATGGCTGGATGCCCACCGTGACGCCGTCCGACATGCCGCTACAGCCCAAGATGGAGGCGTTGGCCTCTGAAGTCCAGCTCCAGCCGGAAATCAAGCCGGCAAGGGTGAAAAAGGACATCACCGCCCAGACGAACCCGTAAACGCATAAAGGAAGCCCGCCATGGACAGTTTTTCGTTTTCATCGAATTGGAGCAGGCGCACCGCCTTCGGAGCATGTTTTCTCGCGTCGGCTTTTCTTGCCGGCGCGTCCCTTGCGGCACCCGAAATCTGCGGATGCGAGAAACGGGGCAAGTACACCTGGGCGGAGCACCTGACACTTTACTCCAACATGGTGTACTATGTTCAGCAGGCCAGGGAAGGCTACGCCAAGGCGCTGGAGGCTTCCCGCGCCGCGCGTGGCGACTGGGATGCCCTAGGCAAGGAATGCGACCTCGCATCCGACAAGAAGACCGAGATTGAGGAATCCGCCGATGAAGGCCGCGAACTGCAAAGCCAGATCGCCAACTATGCCGCTCGGGAAAACTGGAAGGCCATTGGACAGCTCTCTTCGAAAACCGGGGACTACCTGGAGAAAGTCGAGAAACAGAAAAAAGACTGGAAGGAGCTCGATGTCGGCGCATTCACCGAGAACTTGGGAAGCAAGGTCAGGGAGGAGGAAAGGCACTGGAGTGCGTTCTTCGATTGCGGCAAGCGCTTTGAAGGCTGGTACGACAAGGTCGACAGAACCTACTATACGGCCGTCTCCCTGCCGTGCCTGAAGCGCGAATACGAAGCGCTGAAACCCCTTAAGGAAGAGCTCGGCCTTGCGGAGCAGACGCTTCGGAAAGGGCGTGAGGAGGCTTCGGACTTGCGGCAGTCGCTCGTAAAAATGCGCGCGGCGGCGGATACCGCGTTTAAGAACTGCGATTCCTGGCGGGCTGGCATCGCCCAGGCGCTCACCCTTCCGCACGACGCCGGGGATGATGTGATTCTCGCAAAAATGAAGGAGCTATCCGTTGAAAAGATCAGGATTAGGTTCCGGAATGTCAAAGACCCCATCGACTCCCTGGAGCTGAAAAGCGGGGTGGAAGAACTTACGGAACCGGAGCGTCCGTTCGTCAGTGACGGTCCAAAGTTCCGGTACTGGAAGGAGCGCTCTAAGGATGGGGAATTCAAGGAATGGGGCACCAAGATTTCCCGGAATTTGGAATTGGAGGCGGCCTGGGGCTACGAGATCCACGTCGCAGGCTTTGATTCGCCGCTGACGTTCCCAGTCGATCGATGGGACGAAAGCCTTCCGTGCTCCAGGGTGCTCGCAAGTGAGCAGCTCAAGGAGTGCGCCAGGAAGCTGAAGGCGGCCAAAGGCGTCGGAAGCGTCTTCAAAGGCTGGGCCAATGCGGCCGAACCAACCACGCCGCTTTCCGAAAAATCGAGCTACGTCAAAACTGGGACGACCCTTCAGCCAATATGGGAAACGGCCGTCTACCTTGTTACCTTCGTCGTCCCAGGTGGGACGCCGCCCCCAGTGATAAAGTGGGAGTATACGGAGGAGGGGCCTTTCCCCGTTCCCCCGAAGTTGCCCGAAAACGGCAATGACGGGTTCAGCTATGTTCGGTGGTCCCTTGAGGAGAACGGTGACGAAGCGTGGACGGGCGGCGTCGCCATCACCAACAACATAACCGTCTACGCTGTCCGCGAAGCGGATTACAGGGTCGTCTTCCATGACGAGGATGGAACGCCCCTCAAGACGTTGGGGGTCAAGAAGGGCGAGGAATTCATAGTACCCAACGGCATCGTCCTCAAGAGTTTCAAGGCCGGAAATTCCCCATTGGAAAAGGGCCGCGTTTTCAGCAATCTCTGGCGGCTTCAGGGGCAGGGGACAAACAACACGTTCAAAGGCGGGATTCTGACCGGGAACGTAAATGTCTACGCCGTCTACCGCGATGAGACCGTCGAGGACGTCGTCCGTCGCAATGTCCGCCCGGTGGAGGAAAGGGCCTCACTTCCAATCGTCGCCGTCGCAGACGCAACGCTTCTCGTGGTTTTTGTCATTTTGCTATTGACCGGAGGCGGTGGGACGCGCAAGCACAAGGCGACTGACGAAGTTGCCCCTGCCGAAGGCGATGCGGATGTCGCCAGCGCGGCGGAAGCCGCCCCTGCCGGGGAAGGCGAACAAAATGGCGGCGCGGATTCTGTAGCATAGGGGGGAGCCATGAATTCCTTTGACTATTCTGTTTTGATTTACCCGGCTCTTCTTCTGATTGGCCTTGTTCTTGCGGTTGTCGACCTCTGGATTATTTTTGCAAGGGTTTACCGCGTAATCTGCCAGGGCCTCGAGAAGTTCCTCAGCCATCGGAGGGCAATGGCCGCCGCGAAGGCGGCAGCCGCCTCTGGCGCCTATGTCCCGCCGGAGAAGGAGACCTGCCCGACCTGCGGTGCCGACCTCGTTGATGGCGAGTGCCCGCAGGGCCACACGATCGTCCGCTGCTCCAAGTGCTCAGCCATCATGAAGGATGGCGTCTGCCCGCGTTGCGGTGTCGGCGGCGAGCAGGAGTTCTGCCCCACCTGCAACAGCGAGCTCGTCGACGGCGAATGCCCGCGCGGCCACACGATCGTCCGCTGCCCGGACTGCGGTTCGATTCTCTCCGAGGGCGTCTGCCCGAAGGGGTGCAACGCCGATCCGCTGAACCTTGGCTGGCCGGGTGGCGTAGAGAAGAAGCTCGGCAACTTCGCCCTCCAGGTCGTCGCCTGCCCCAAGAGCGAGGGGGCCGGCTTCACGTTGCGCATTCCCAATTCCTTTGTCATGGGCCGTAGCGCCACAGACGCCAAGGAGCCCTTCGTCGAACTCCTTACCATCACCCGCAAGGAAAAGGCGCAGTGTTCGAGGCAGTATGTGCGCATGGATCTCGACCCCGATGGCGCCGCGTTCACCGTCACGCTTCTCAATTCCTCCCGAAACCCCGCCTTCGTGGACAACAAGAAGATCGCAATCAAGGACGAAAAAGCCAAGCTGGGCCTCGGTGGCCACATAAAACTCAACCCCGGCTATGAGCTCGAACTCGTCGAGGCGCCCGCCGACGCCCCTGCCGCGGAGACACCCGTCCCGCCGCCTGCGGAGGCTCCCGTCGAGTCACTTGAGACGAACGACGATGCGACAACGGTGAAGACGGTTTGATGGTCTGACCATTCGACCATTTGACCATTTGACAATCCGACGATCCGACCATTTGACGATCCGACCATGGCACCATCCGACCATCCAATCGAGCCCGAACCTGTCGTCGCATGGGCGACGGACTGCCGCGACAAGTACGCCAGCAAAAGCGACAACCCGCAGGACAAGACATACCCCGGGAACCATGACAGTGGCTTTGCCGGACGAATCTGCATGGCCGACGGCAATCTCGCCTGGGCGGCCGTGGTCTCGGATGGTGCGGGTGGAAGTCCCGAAGGGTTGAAGATTTCAGCGCTTGCCGTCCAGGCGTTCATCGACGCGGTCCGCCGCTCTTCCCTTTCGGAACTTCACGACGCCGCAAAGCGCGACGTCTGGTTGCGCAACTGGACCAAGCGGTTGCATGCCGAGGCCTGGGAGCGGTTCCAGGGCGGTTACGCGACGTTCTGCGGCACCGTGGTCCTCCCGCCCCTTGCCAATCCCGACGACCGGCCGCCGCTGCGCCCGGGATGGAAGCTCTTCACGCTGAATGTCGGCGACTCGCAGGTCATGAAACTGACCGGCGATGGAAAATGCATGGGGATAACGCCCGATGCGCCGCCGAACAACGCCAACGTCGAGGGGCACAACCCCATCCGTGTCGTTGGGAAGGAGCCCAAAGGCGAG
>JAEEGG010013745.1_pt1 | contig 17268 bp, 18 predicted proteins | sample 9134161 | NCBI WGS metagenome assembly JAEEGG01 (sample SAMN16246543, study PRJNA631951) | gut metagenome | biome: gut microbiome; feature: rumen; material: CR-attached | host: Bos | place: Iran: Karaj | collected 2018-10 | reverse complement strand
TATAAGTAACACCCAGTGTGTTACTCACAGTTGTAGTCCACACAGGCGCGTGCCTGCTTCACATCCTTGATGATGGCGGCAGCAGCCACATGGGCGGGATGCTTGGCATAAACGGCCACATCGGCCATCGTGGGTACAATAGCGGTAAGAACGATGTCCCAATCCTCAGCAGGATTCTCGTTCAGGGCCGTTTCGATGCTCTGGAGCACGTCAATCTGTTCGGGCAGCGCCTCCAGTGCCGTCTTGAATCGTTGTGCGATTTCAAGTCGCTCTTGCTCAGTACCTGTCAGTTGGAAGGTTACGATATGCTTGGTCATTGTCTAATAATTAAGTAGTTATGGAAATTATGTAGCTAAAGTATGTAAGTCCACCTTTAGGGTGGTTTTGGGGGCCTCACACTATTGGCTGCAAAGATAATCAAAAAATCAGAACCACCCAAAAAAGAAGCACTAGAACAATAACATGTCCTAGTGCTTCGGCTATGATGGAATAGTATATTACTCGGCAGCGGGAGCCTCGGTCTCCTGTGCGGGAGCTTCCTCAACAGGGGCGTTCTCGGCGATAACCTCGAAGGGAATCTCAGCGCTGACTTCCTTGTGCAGCTTCACGGTAGCTACATACGAGCCAACCTGCTTCACGGGAGTCACGTTGATAATCTTGCGGTCGATGGTGATGCCCTTAGCCTCGAGAGCCTCGGCGATTTGGATGCTGCTCACCGAACCAAAAATGGTGCCGTTCTCGCTAACCTTAGCGGGAATAGTGAGCTTAATGCCTTCCAACGATGCGGCAACGCCCTCGGCGTCAGCCTTAATCTTGGCAATCTTGTGAGCGCGCTGACGCAGGTTCTCGGCCAAAACCTTCAATGCCGAAGGAGTAGCGAGCACGGCCTTGCCAGTGGGGATGAGGTAGTTACGGCCATAACCATTTTTCACCTCAACAACGTCGTCCTTGTATCCAAGGTTGGCAACGTCTTCTTTCAATATAATCTTCATATCTGATGTCTCTGTTTAAAATGGTTATTTCATCAAGTCAGTCACATAGGGCAGCAAGGCCAGGTGGCGGGCACGCTTGACGGCCTTGGCAACACGGCGCTGGAACTTCAGCGAGGTGCCGGTGATGCGGCGAGGCAGAATCTTGCCCTGCTCATTCAAAAACTTCTTCAAGAATTCAGGATCCTTATAATCGATATACTTGATACCACTTTTCTTGAAACGGCAGTACTTTTTCTTCTTTGTATCGATAGCGGGAGCTGTCAAATAACGAATTTCTGATTGCTGTGCCATACCTTAAGCCTCCTTACTTGATTTGTTGTTTCTTCTCTTCTCAGCATACTCTGCTGCGTACTTCTCCATCTTTACGGTCAGGTAACGAAGTACTTTCTCATCACGACGGTAAGCAGTCTCCAACTTCTTGATAGTCTGAGGCTCTGCGTTGAACTCAATAAGTTCATAGAAACCCGTTGATTTCTTCTGGATGGGGTAAGCCAGCTTCTTCAAGCCCCAGTTCTCCTCGCTGATAATTTCAGCGCCCTCTTTGGTGAGAACGTCTTTGAACTTGTTTACCGCTTCCTTCATCTGATCATCAGACAAAACGGGAGTTAAAATGAAAACGGTTTCGTATTGATTCATAATACGTTAAATTGGTTAATAAATTGATAATTTTGCAAAATGCGGTGCAAAGGTACAAAAAATATATCATTCTGCAAGTGTATAGAGCAAATAATTTTTCTGTGTTGCGACCATTTTCATGTAGGGGATGCAGGCTGTTTGCTGATTTCTGAGTAAAAAGAGGTTCAAACCACCCGTTTTCTTCCACTTTCTTATGCGAAGAGATGAAGGTGAGGGATCTGGGAAGGAGGGGGTTGCTTGCAAAATCATCTGCGGCGAAGAGACGGACAAACTGACCAAGAATTTATGCCTTAAGCCATAAATTACGCGTTCAAGGTCATTTTTTATTCAAAAAGTTTCCGAATCTCATGGAAAATTTGTTATTTTGTAGCTGAATATGGATAAAACAACAAAAAAACATATATAAAATGAAAAAGTTTTCTGGAATAATTTTGGTCGTGTTAGGTGCATTATTGCTGGTTCTCAGTTACTTTGCAGACTTCGTAGATTACAATTGGTACAATGTGGGTGCTCTGCTGATTATCATCATTGGCATTATCGTACACATAACTGTAACCAAGAAGTCCTAAGCCCCAGGCTTACACGAAAGAACGTATTAAACAGGAGCCCCAGGCGACCAAGGATGGCGTCTGGGCTTGTTGTTTCAAGAAATTAAGACAAGTCCCATGAAGAAAAGAAACTATCTTTTGACCACAATCATACTTTTGTGTGCTTTCACTACGGCTAATGCTCAGTTCGTAGATGATGATTTCGACGATTTGCTGGACTTTGGAGAAGATGAGGAAGAGATTCCCCTGCACGATGAGTATTTCAACCAGATCTATGTGCAATACTCTCCTACCCGCTACAACTTCGATGGCGCTACGCCTAACTTGCATTTCAACGAGTTTGCTGTAGGATACAATCGTGCCATCCAGATTGTGGAGAAGAAGCCTTTCTTCATAGAAGCCGGTCTGCAGTTGAAATACTCTACCTGCAGTGGCGATGATGACCACCAGAATGCAAGTTTCAAGCTATTCACCTTCAAGTTGCCCATCAATGTAACATACAAGCTATACATTCCCCATTCTGAAGTTGCCTTTGCGCCCTATGCTGGAGTTTATTTCCGTGCAGGTTTGACAGGAAAACAATCGCTCAATAGCAACAAGACTGACCTGTATGACCATCAGCTTGCGAACACGACAGGAGCCGAATGGGAGCGTTGCCAATTAGGGTGGCAAGCTGGCCTGCGAATATGGGTACAGCGGTTCTATGTCGGATTCCAATATGGGAAAGATTTTCCTGACGAGAACAAGCTGCCTCAAATCTACCAATCCAGCGTCACTTTCGGAGTAACTTTCTAAACAAACAAGTCCCAACCAGGAAATTCTGGTTGGGACTTATATAATATAATGTACGCGCAAGAACGGATTTACTCCTCCATGCCAACAATGTTGGGAGCAATCAGGCGATAGCCTTTACCGTGTACATTATTAATCTCTATACTGTCATCATCACGCAGGTGTTTACGAAGCTTTGTGATATATACATCCATACTTCGTGCATTGAAATAATTGTCATCAATCCATATCGTCTTCAAAGCCAACTCGCGCTCCAGCACCTCATTGGCATGAGCACAAAGTAAGGTCAGCAGTTCACTCTCCTTGGTGGTCAACTTGGTCTGATTATCACCATCGCTTAATATCTGGCGCTGAACGTCAAATACGAATTTACCCAACTGGTAACGGACAACATTTCGTTGATTCTTGCCTTTCACACGACGAAGAATGGCCTCCATACGATAAACCAACTCGTCCATGCTGAAAGGTTTTGTCAGATAATCATCGGCTCCCAGCTTGAATCCTTCCAGGATATCCTCCTTAAGATTCTTCGCAGTCAAGAAGATGATAGGAACATCAGGATTCTGCATCCGCATCTCGCGAGCCAAAGTGAAACCATCCATCTTGGGCATCATCACATCCAGCAGACACATGTCGAACTTGCTGCGCATGAATGCCTTGTAACCAGATTCACCGTCCAAATATAGTTCAGCGTCATATCCCTTAGCCTGAAGATACTCTCTCAACAGCATGCCAAGACTCTCCTCGTCCTCGCATAACAAAATGTGCAATTTCTGTTCCATAATCTTTTTTCTAATCTTTTATGGTTGGTAATGTAATTAAAAATTTTGTTCCCTGACCTAATTCGCTCGTGGCACGAATCGTACCATTATGCACCTCCACCATACGTTTCACATAAGCCAGACCCAAGCCGAAGCCCTTGACGTTATGTTGGTCGCCCGTATGCACCCGATAGAACTTTTCAAATATACGCTTCAAATCATCTTTCTGGATTCCTATACCATTATCTTGGATACTGATACACAAATGATTACCCTGGTTCCATGTAGCCACTTCCAGATGTAAGTCAGCTTCTTCGCGCTTATATTTCACCGCATTATCCATCAGATTGAAGATTATATTGGTGAAATGCATCTCATCAGCATTAATGAAAGAATCCGTAGCATCCAATTTGGAATCAATAGTACCGCCATTTTGAGTAACCTTGAGGCTAAAAGTCTGTACCACATTATCGATTATCTCATTGGCATCCAATGTAGTCATCTTCAGAGCAATATTATTACGATCGAAGAGACTCATCTGCAAGACCTTCTCTACCTGGAAACGCAATCGACGTGTCTCTGATACGATAACACCACCAAGCCGATCATAGGTCGATTCTGATTTACTGATACTCTTATCGGCAAGCATCTGAGCAGCGATGGAGATGGTGGAAATGGGTGTCTTGAACTCATGCGTCATGTTGTGGATAAAGTCATTCCTCATCTCTGACAATTTCTTCTGCCGCACCACCAGATATACTGTTATGATGAAAGTTACGAACAGAATCAATGTGAATATCATCGCAGGAATTACCATATTCAACACACCCATGATATATTCATCCATATCAGGGAAATGGACCTTCACATAGCCCATCTTACCAGTCGGGTCATTACGGAAGAGAGGTTGGGAATAACTATATTCCATTCCCTTTTCCTCATAGTCTGAGCATTGGTAAACTTGACGTCCGTCACTAGTGAAAACAGTAAAATGGAAAGGAATGGAAACCCCATTACGCTCCAAAGCACTACGCATGCAATTATCCAGCATAGTAGCATCCAAACGATCTTGGAAATTCAGATCACTTGCACTATATAGCACCGTGTTGATCACTTCTTCCAAGATATCGCGCTCATAGACATAAGCTTGCTGAACATGCTGTTGGAAACGAGCGGTAGCACCAGCCCAAGGGCTATTCCTCATCATGCGAAGAGAATTTGGTAATCCACTGGGATGCTTGCCTATCCGACGGAATGGAGCACCAGTCGCCGTCAGAGCACTATCTACGGAAGCCCCATTTATCTTGATGGAACCAGAATTGAAGACAGCTTCACCCTTGCTCAGTTCTTCCTCGTGTTCGCTTATCACATTCTGCAGATAGCGAAATGTCTCATTACGCTCCAAATCACGAGAGGCCTGATCCAAACTACGGGAAACACTTTCATCGAATTGCTCCTTACGCATACGCACCATCGTGGCAGCATAACGCGCCTGAAAGTACAGGAGAACGATAAAACTGGTCCCCATAACCAAACTGATGATCCAAATCCATGAACGTTTCATGTAGGCAAAGTTAACGCATTTGTTAATGAGCACAAAAAAAATCGGCACCACAAGGCGCCGATTTTTAACAAATTTAATAAATGTACTATAAGATAGTTGTTGTTTTATCAATTTTCTGCCTGACTTGCTTGATATTCAGCAATCAACTTCTGCTGTACCTCACCAGGAACCAACTCATAAGATGCGAATGTCATTACGAAGCTGGCGCGACCACCAGTCAGACTGCTCAAAGCTGTGCTGTAATTGGCCATCTCCTTCAGAGGAACCTTAGCAGTCAACTTCTCGTAGCCACTCTCGCTGGTCATACCAACAATCATACCACGACGACCCTGCAAATCACTCATCACGTCACCCATCTTGTCGCTGGGAACCAAAACCTCTACGTCATAAATAGGCTCTAGAATCTTTGGACCAGCCTCTTTGAAGGCCTGAGCAAATGCCTGACGGCCAGCAAGCATAAATGACAACTCATTGCTATCTACGGGATGCATCTTACCATCATATACAATCACGCGCACGTCACGTGCATAGCATCCTGTCAAAGGACCCTGCTCCATACGCTGCATGACACCTTTCAGGATTGCAGGCATGAAACGTGCATCGATTGCACCACCAACAACGCTGTTGATGAACACCAGTTTGCCACCCCATTCAAGATCATAGACATCAGAGCTCTTGACGTTGATGCGGAACTCCTGGCCATTGAAGCGATACACATCTGGATCAGGCATGCCATCGTAGTAAGGCTCCACAATCAGATGAACCTCGCCAAACTGACCTGCACCACCAGATTGCTTCTTGTGGCGGTAGTCAGCACGGGCAGATTTCGTAATGGTCTCACGATAGGGAACCTTAGGCTCATCAAAGATGATCTGGATCTTCTCGTTGTTCTCCATTCTCCACTTCAATGTACGCAAGTGGAACTCGCCTTGACCCTTCACCTGAATCTGGCGCAACTCTTTGGACTGCTCTACCAACCATGTGGGATCCTCCTCACGCATCTTCTGCAGAGCATTCATCATCTTCTCAGTGTCAGACTCGCTGACAGCGCGTATACCACGAATATACTTCGAGTTGGGATACTTAATGAAATCGAAGCGATTCTCGCAATCTTTGCCATTCAAGGTGTTGCCTGTCTTTACATCCTTCAGTTTCACTGTACAGCCGATGTCGCCAGCAACCAATGCCTCGACTCTCTCACGGTTTGCACCAGCGCAAACAAACAGCTGAGCAATACGTTCCTTGCTGCCACGATCAGCATTCGTCAAGTCATCACCTTCGCGAACCGTGCCGCTCATTACCTTGAAATACTGTACCTCACCAATATGAGGCTCCATTGCAGTCTTGAAGAAGAACAGGCTGGTGGGACCTTCTGGATCAGGAGTAACCTCCTCGCCACGTGTATTCTTCACGCAAGGCATATCGGTAACAAAGGGCACCACATTGCCCAAGAACTCCATCAGACGACGAACGCCCATATCCTTGACTGCATCCACGCAGAATACTGGGAAGATGCTGCGTGTAGCCAAACCCTTGCGGATACCCTCGCGCATCTCATCTTCTGTCAGATCCTCGCTTTCGAAGAACTTCTCCATCAGGGCCTCATCGTTCTCAGCAGCAGCCTCAATCAAGGCCTTGTGCATATCCATTGCCTTATCCATCTGGTCAGCAGGAATGTCCTCGATTGTGGGAGCGCCACCTTCAGGACCCCAGCTGTATTTCTTCATAAGGAGAACATCAATCAGAGAATTGAATTCTGGACCCGTCTTGATAGGATATTGAACAGGAACGACCTTGGGACCATAGATGCTGGTCAATTGCTCCAAAACACGGTCGAAATCGCAGTTCTCATCATCCAACTGGTTAACCAGGAAGATGACAGGCTTACCCAACTTCTCCGTATAGCGGAAATGATTCTGAGTTCCAACTTCCACTCCATTGGGACCCTTCAACAGCAGGACAGCAGTATCAGTTACGTTCAATGCCGTCAAGGCAGCACCAACAAAGTCATCACTGCCCGGGCAATCGATAATGTTCAGCTTCTTGTTGTTCCACTCCACATGAAATACCGTAGAGAATACTGAATAACCATACTCCTGCTCTACAGGAAAATAATCACTGACCGTATTGTGCAGGGAAACGCGTCCACGACGCTTAATGACACCTGCATCAAACAAAAGGGTTTCGGTCAAAGTTGTCTTACCTGCTCCATCATTACCCAAAAGGGCAATGTTCTTAATCTCATTTGTCTTGTAAACTTTCATTTCGTATGTTATAATTGTTATCAAATTCGAAATTCAGGGGCTAAAGTTACTAAAAAACGCAGACATGACAAGCGAACGACAATATGTTTTATAACATATATTTCAACGATTTTCTTTTCTCACTCGTCAAATCGAACATACGGAAAGTCATACATATTTAACTGATTATCAACTATTCCAGCAACTCTTTCCTTCGCACTTCCCACGCTACCAGTCAGCCTACTTTTTATATGCCCCAAAGCCTTAAACTCCTATAGGGTTTTACATGTCTGTTGTCCTATTCGACATTATGTGCCTTATTAAAGGAGAATTCCATGCAACATTTCACGCAAAAATAATCGACACGTCAACTTCTCAAACTCAACACGTTGATTCCGCCAACTCAACACGTTGATTCCGCTGATTCAACACGTTGAAATTCTGCTTTCATCCAGAGGCTTGCTGAACCCTGATTTCTTGGAGTCAAAAGCCTCATCCTTTTCCTCTCTCAGCACATCAAGTCACTCATCAGGTCGTCAGAAACGAAGATTCCGCTTCGAGTGAGTCTCAGGCAGTTGTCCTTCTGTTCCATCTTACCAGACTCCAAGTGTGGCTGAGCCATCCTTAAGCAATAATCTCGAAGCTCCTGGCTCAACTCTCCTAAAGGAACGCCCTCGCAAGTACGCAATCGAGTCATGATGAATTCGTCATACAACTCATCATCTGAGAGTGTCTCTTCCTCATGAGGCACATCTTGTGCGGCTTGAACATACGCCTTCAAATCAGAGGAATTCCAGCGGCGCAAGCGTTTACCGTCATAAGAATGCGCGCCAGGCCCCAATCCCAGATAGGGCAACTGGTGCCAATAACTGCTATTGTGGCGCGAATGCATGCCTGGCTGGCAGAAGTTGGAAATTTCGTAGTGGTGCATCCCTGCTGATGCAGCGGCATCCATCAGATGTTCGTACATAGCCAGCGAGAGTTCCTCGTCCGCCTCGCAGACTTGTCCTGACTTGAGCATTGACATCAAGCGCGTGCCCTCCTCATACTGCAAGGAATAACTGCTCAGGTGAGCAACCTGCAAACTTAGAACCTGCCTAAGGTCCTTCTGCCACATCTCAAAGCTCTGCCCAGGCAATCCATAAATGAGATCTATGCTAATGTTCTGATATCCACGACTCTGCAGCAAATCAATCGCGTCGAGTGCCCCTCTGGCATCGTGTCGACGATGAAGGAAGCGGAGAATGTCGTCGTTGAGGCTCTGTACTCCCACGCTGATACGGTTGACAGGCGTGTCCTGCAAAGCATCAAGCCAGGCAGGAGTGACATCATCTGGATTCACTTCGATGGTCACCTCTGCGCCATCCGCCAGAGAAAAGTTTTCCTTGACACCCTGGAAGATTTGAAGCAGCATCTCAGGCGGCAATTGACTAGGTGTTCCTCCACCTATATATAATGTATGCGCACATGCGCCTGAGAGTTCTCCTCTGCGCGATGCCATCTCTCGCATAAGTGAAGAAACGTATTGCGACTTCCACTCCACATCAAAGGTTGTGGAATAGAAGTCGCAATAGATGCATCGCGATAGGCAGAAAGGCACATGAATATAAATTCCTCCCACGCTAATCACGCATTTCTTGATACGTCAACTCGTAGAAACAAGGATATACGTTCGTGGTGGCATCCGTCTGCCCTACAGAATGAGGAAGTATCAGGCGCACTTTGGCAATACGTTCATCAGGATTCTTCTGGCGTCCCAGATTGATGTAGGATAAGGGCGTAATCCATCCTGTGGGCACGCTTGTGCTCTTGTAAACCATATACATGGCACCTCCGCCATTATAGTCCTTGTTGAAACTGGCAGTAATGGTGCCCAAGGTATTCTCGACGTCCAAGATGTCAGGATTGGTGTGCCAATAGTTCACATCGCTTCGCAACTGTAGGCTGTCACCCAAGATGTTGAACTCAAAGAAACGGCAAATGATACGCTTTGCCTGGCCAGAAGCCAGCTTTTCACCAGGTCCCTTACGGACAATCTGCATGTAAATTCCAGTACTTCCAAACAGGACGTATTCATTTCGCTCCAGATTAGTCACAGAATCTTGCTCATAGAACTGCTGCTCGCTAATGACATTAATCTTGCCCACCTTGCAGACGGTATCACCTTCTTCTCCAAGAATGCAAACATCACGCTCCAGGAAAGAATTGATCGCCTTGCGTTCTTTCTCCTTCTTCTCTGCGTAGGTCTCATCGTCGTTACACGAAGTCATCCACATTCCAGCCAGAAGAATTGTCAGACATATATACAAATATTTCTTCATAAATCTATTCTTTTCGGCACAAAGATACAAAAATTCCATCAAACACGACATCTGGCAAGAGGCTTAATTCAACAAAACAACGAAATAAGTTATTTTAGCAAGGCAGAATAGGCCTGTATGGCTTTCTGAGCCACACGAACAGCCTCCTCCATCGTGCATTGCAGACGTCCACCACTTGCATTCTTGTGACCTCCGCCATTGAAGAATTGAGCGGCCATCTCATTACAAGGAAAATCATCCACACTACGCAAACTTACCCTCACCACTTCTGGATGTTCTGTATCCTCGTTCAGAAAGATGCTTAGGCGCATACCCATAATCTGAAGAGGCAAGTTGACGAATCCTTCCGTATCCCCATTCTTCGACCCAAAACGATAACGTTCCTCGTTGGTCAGAGTCATGATACAAGTGTTCATTTTGCGCAGGACCTTCATCTTCACGAAAAGCATGTAGCCCATCAGTTTTAAGCGGTTGGGAGTCGAAGTCCAGAAAACGTTCCTGTAAATCTTGTCCTTGTCTATTCCTCGAGACAGCAGAAGGCTTATACACTCATAGATTACAGGGCGATTGGATGCATAGGTGAAACCTCCTGTGTCACACATCATTCCAGCATAGAGGCAAGTAGCTTCTTCTGGAGTCAACTTGTCCATTTCACCCAATTGCCAAAACAAGTGGCAAAGGATTTCACATGTTGCGCATAGCTCTGGATGAGAAACATTCAGCTGACAAAAGTCAAAGGGATCGAGATGGTGGTCAATCAATATTTTGGGCGCAGGATTTCCCATCACACATTCCTGCATGTCAGCCAAACGGGATGGATCATTCAAATCAGCAACAACAAACAAGTCAGCCTTCTCGATCAGCAACTTTGCTTCCTCAACTTGTTTGCTATACACAACAATATCGTCAGCTCCTGGCATCCAATCCAAAAAGTCAGGAAAAGGAGTGGGAACTATAGCAGTAGTCTCATGGCCCAATCGACGCAAACAATGTACTATCGCAAGAACTGATCCAACAGCATCTCCATCTGGATTCACATGACAACAGACGACCGTATGCTGGGACTGCGACACCAACTGCCGCAACTGTTCTATTTGATTCTCGTTAAGTAATGATTCCATAATTGGGAACAAAATAAGCACTTTTTTGCGACTTGGGCAAACAGAATCGCAAAATTTATCTCCCACACGAGTCTTATTCAAAAATAATAGAGTAATTTTGCACAATAAATATCTGTTAGGAATGAAAAAAGACACTAGAATTGTATACATGGGGACACCTGATTTCGCAGTTCCAGCATTAGACAAGTTGGTATGTGATGGGTATAATGTGGTGGGGGTAGTAACTATGCCTGATAAAGCCATCGGACGACATCACGAAACGCTACAGTCCAGCCCTGTGAAAAAATATGCTGTTGCCCACAACATTCCTGTATTACAACCAGAAAGGTTGAAAGATGACACCTTTTTGGAGCAACTTCGTAACTTACAAGCTGACTTGCAAATTGTAGTCGCCTTCCGCATGCTTCCTAAAGTTGTTTGGGACATGCCCAAATTAGGTACCTTCAATCTGCATGCTGCCCTACTACCCCAATACAGAGGCGCCGCTCCCATCAACTGGGCCCTCATCAATGGAGACACAGAGACAGGCATCACCACTTTTTTCCTCGACGAGAACATCGACACAGGACGCATCATTCTGCAAAAACACGTACCCATCCACGAAACAGATTGTGTGGAGGACGTTCATGACCGGCTGATGATACTGGGTGCTGATCTTGTAAAAGATACGGTGGACTTGATTATCCAAGACAAAGCAGACGCCATCCCTCAAGAGCAGTTTTATACCGATGAGCCATTACGACCTGCACCCAAAATTTTTCATGAAACATGTGAAATCCACTGGTCAGAACTTAGCTGCAAACAAGCTTACAACTTTATACGTGGGCTTAGCCCTTACCCTGCCGCTTGGTCAACTCTTGTTTCACCAGAGGGGAAAAAGTCCATGCTGAAGATTTACAAGACACAACCCATAGAGTGCTTATCCAACGTATTGCCAGGCACTGTTGACAGTGATGGGAAAACTTATCTGCGAGTCGCTCTAATCGATGGATGGCTAGATCTCCTGGAAATACAGATGTCAGGAAAGAAACGTATGCCAACAACCGACTTCTTGAGAGGCATTCACATCAACGGATACAAATTTGAGTAATTTTCTGTTAAAAAATTTGGTGGATTAAGAAAATTATACGTTATTTGCACTCGAATAAACAATTTTTATTTGTCAACCATTAAAAATAACTGCCTATAGAAGAGACATTACGCTGAAACAATTTTTTGAGCATAATGAACAATCTGAATACAATGACCGACCACGAGTTGGTTGTATTGTACGAACAAGGCAAAGATCAAGCTTTTGATGTTTTATTAAGTCGTTATAAGGATTATATATATTCTTATATATTGTTTTTGGTACGAAATCAGGACTATGCTGATGACATTTTCCAAGAAACCTTTACCCGTGCAATCGTGGCTATCCGAAGTCACCGCTATCAGACCACAGGCAAATTTAATGCTTGGCTGATACGTATCGCCCACAATCTGGTCATAGATATGGCCCGAAATGGAGATTCCAACAATGTGGTTTCAAGCGACGATTTCAGCAAGGACATCCTCAACAACATAAACCTAAGCGAAGGCACACTGGAAAGCCAACTTATTAAGGAGCAGAATATCAAGACTCTAAATCAATTGCTCGAATACCTGCCTGAACCACAGCGTGAGGTCATCATCATGCATTTCTATGAAGACCTTCCTTTCCGCGAGATTGCAGAGAAAACAGGTGTCAGCATTAATACTGCTTTAGGACGCATGAGGTATGCCATCATCAACTTGCGTAAAATGATCCAAAAGCACCAGTTGAGTTTGGTGGGATAATTTTCTTGAAAAAAAAGTCATTTCGCACAATAAAACGAAACATTAACACGTTTTATAGACAACAATGTCAGTTAAATTGTGCCTATGGACCAAACTCTACCTATTTCCTACATTTCCCCTAGCAGTGTACTGGTTGCACGAATAAAGGAATTTGCACGTGCTTTTCGGCCAAAACCAACCATTACCATTAAACTTTCATGATAGCACCATCACTGCTTTCTGCAGATTTCCTGCATTTGGAATCTGAATTGGAATGGATCAACCGCAGTCAAGCGGAATGGTTGCATCTTGATGTTATGGATGGTGTATTTGTCCCCAACATCTCCTTTGGGTTTCCCGTTTTGAAGCAAATCGCTAAGGTTTGTGAAAAACCAATCGATGTGCACATGATGATTGTGGAGCCACAGAAATTCATCACAGAAGTAAAGGCTTTGGGGACATATATGATGAATGTTCAATACGAAGCCTGCATGACTCATCTGCATCGTGTTGTCAATCAGATTCACGAGGCAGGCATGAAAGCTGGAGTCACCTTGAATCCATCCACCCCCATTTGTGTGCTCGAGGACATCATACAAGACTTGGATATGGTGCTTTTGATGGGAGTCAATCCTGGTTTTGGAGGGCAGAAATTCATCCCACATACATTGGAGAAAACTCGCGCACTACGAAAAATGATCCAACAGAAAGAATGCCACGCTTTGATTGAAATTGACGGCGGTGTCAATATGGATAACGCCAAGATGCTTTATGAGGCTGGGGCTGATATCTTAGTTGTTGGGAACGCCATTTTCGGAGCTGAGAATCCAGCAGAAGCTTGTGCACGTTTCTGTGCATTATGATCATCAGATTTCCTATTGTCTTCTGCACACTCTGTGCCATTCTAGGGATTGTTGTAGGTTATCTGTTCCCTTCCGTATGGTTCATTCCTGCTACGTTTATTGCCCTTGTTATTGCTACCATCATCCGCCAAAGAGATGTTCTATCAGTAATGATGATGGTCGTGTTTTGGATTCTTTTGGGTGCATCACGTATCTATTTGAGTCTACAAGACGCACCTACATCAACTTTTGGTGAAACCTTTAGGACTTTGCAAATCAAAGCTGAAGAGAAGGCTTACTTTCTAATCGATCGACTGGAAAGTTCTGGTCTGGATGACGAATCCCTTGCGCTCTCCTCTGCACTGATTTTGGGACGTAAAGACATGCTTTCATGGGAACGCCGGCATCAATTTTCAGAAGCTGGAGCCAGTCATCTGCTCGCCCTTAGCGGACTCCACATGGGAATTCTTTATGGCGTGCTCTACCTTCTGATGGTGCGATGGTTCCGACATTCTCGATGGAACTGGTTTATCTTGCCTCCCGTATTACTGATTATATGGGGGTATACACTAATAACAGGAATGTCAACCTCATTGATACGTGCCTCCATTATGCTGTCGATACTCACAATCTGCTCACTGGACGAACGGCACACTTCCTCCATTCATGTTCTGGCACTCAGTGCACTCATCATGTTGATGCTGGATCCTGGTTGTATCTTTGATATAGGATTTCAACTCTCCTATCTGGCCGTTCTGTTTATTCTTCTGATATACGTTCCTTTGAGCCCATTTCTAGTAATATCTGGACATTCCATACTCTCACGGATAAACAGTATGTTGCTTGTCTCTTTCTCTGCTCAATTGGGCACAGCACCTCTCTGCATGTATTATTTCCACACTTTCCCTATCCTCTCTGCCTTTGTCAGTCTGCTACTGATTCCTCTTACTACCCTCATCATCTATGGAGCTTTATTACTTCTAATATGGCCTTCCAACATCCTGGCTGCAGGACTCAACACCATTATCCGACTGGAAGACGGGATTGTAGAACAATGGATAAAGATTCCTGGCACAACGATTCATGATCTCCACCCCAACCTATGGAGTGTAGTTCTGATTTATGCCTTAATGTTTACCGTAATTTTACGATTTATGGGGCGAAGCAAAGATATCATCAGTCGCTAGAAAAGTCAGCCAGCACTTGACGATATGCAGCCAACACTGTGCTTTTACGGATAAAGCCAACAAACTCGCCTTCGTTATTCTCCACGGGTAACACCCATGAATGAGTACTGTCAAACACCTTCAGCACCACATCCATAGAATCATTCACACTTAAACGCGAAGGTGGTTGTTTCATCAGCTGCGACACATGAAACTGGCGATAAAGTTCTGTCCGGAAGATCAGGTGGCGTATGTCATCTAGATAGACAACGCCCACCAACTGCATCTGATGATTGACGACAGGAAATATATGATTCTTGCTATTGCTTACCTGCGTAGCCACATCGGCAAGCATCATGTCAGGATAAAGCACACGATCATAATGCTGAATCACGCTATCCATACTCATCAGAGTAAGCACAGCATGATCGGTATGATGAGTCAGCAATTCTCCACGCTGAGCCAAACGCATAGCATAGATACTATGAGGCTCAAAAGCTATGATTGTCAGATAGGAACACACTGCCACAATCATCAGCGGCATGAAAAGGTCATATCCACCCGTAAGTTCAGCTATCAAGAAGATACCTGTAAGAGGAGCATGCATTACACCACTCATCAGCCCACACATGCCCAACATAGCAAAATTGCGTTCAGGAACGGAGAGACCAAAAACATCATAAATGTTCCATAAACGACTAAAAATAAAACCTACCACACAACCCAGAAACAAGCTGGGAGCAAATATTCCACCACATCCACCTCCTCCATTGGTTGCTGTAGAGGCAAAGACTTTGAATACAACAATCAGGAACAGATAGAGCAACAACAAATGGCTATGCCCATAAAAAAGTGACTGATTCATAGCTTCCATCCAATCAGACTCACCCTCACCATTGAGCAATAGATTGATCAAATCATAACCTTCGCCATACAAGGGAGGAAACAAGTAGATAAGAAAACTCAGCACAACCCCTCCCAGCAACAGTTTCTTATATGGACCATTTATCTTTCGGAACACCCCCTCCAGCACATTCATTGTACGAGTAAAATAGAGAGCTGTCAAACCACAGATGATGCCCAACATAATATATGAAGGAATTCGGTCCACTTGAAACGCATCCTGAAGATGGAACTCAAAGACAGGATTCGTACCAGAAAACATGAAGGTCAGAGCTGTAGCCGTAACACTACTTACCAGCAAAGGCAACAAGCTACTCATGGTCAAATCAATCATCAGCACTTCCAACACAAACACCAAGCCTGCAATGGGTGCCTTGAAAATACCCGCAATAGCTCCAGCAGCACCACACCCAACCAAAATCATCATCTGCTTGCCTGAAAGACGAAAGACTCGACCCAAATTGCTACCAATAGCAGAACCAGTCAGCACAATAGGAGCCTCAGCTCCAACACTACCCCCAAACCCAATGGTTAAAGCACTTGCCACTACGCTGCTCCAAATATTGTGACGACGTATCATACTTTGCTTTCGAGCGATTGCAAAGAGGATTTTTGTTACTCCGTGACTAATGTCGTCTCTCACCACATAGCGGATGAAGAGCATTGTAAGATAAATACCTACAACAGGATATACCAAGAAGAGCCAGTTGGCATGTTCTGGATGGAACTGGTGAGTGAGCAGATACCCAATCCTTCCTATCATCCATTTCAGCAGCAAAGCTGCCAAAGCGATAAAGACACCAACAAAGAAACTGATGATAATGAGAAACTGATTGTAGCTGAGGTAGCGTCTACGCCATCTCAGAATGGCAGCCATTACATCACGTGAACTTAACATTTCTCTCAGTCTTCTTTTACTTTTTTATCTTCTAATAATGCTAACCTGACCATCATGAGCCAACTTAACAATCTGACTGGGACAAGCTCCAGCCTTCTCACCACGACGGAAATTCACGATATAATCCATCTGATTCTTTATCTCGTCAGAAATGTCATAGAATGTGGCGGGTGAAGGTTCTCCACTAATATTGGCACTGGTGCTCACTATAGCTTTCTGGAATCTGTAGCACAACTGGCGACTGAATTCCTCGTGGGTAACACGTATCGCCAAGCTTCCGTCTTCAGCCAACAAGTTAGGTGCGATATTTACTGCATCGTCAAGAATCAACGTCAAAGGCTTGGTCGCCATATCCACTAAATCCCAAGCCACATCAGGCACATGACGAAAATATCTCTGCATACGATTAGCACTGTCTACCAGGCAGATAAGAGCCTTATTATCCTCACGCTTCTTTATTTCATAAACACGCTTGACAGCCTCCTCGTTCGTAGCATCGCATCCGATGCCCCAAATGGTGTCCGTGGGATACAGGATTACGCCTCCCTGACGCAAACATTCCACAGCGTTCTTCAAATCAATATCGCAATTCATCTCTAAAACTCACTCGTGAAATGGAACTTAATGTGTTCAAAGTCTTGCTGTGCCATACTCAGCATATAGCCACTGTCTGCCAGAAAGACATCC
>JAEEGG010013744.1_pt1 | contig 17268 bp, 17 predicted proteins | sample 9134161 | NCBI WGS metagenome assembly JAEEGG01 (sample SAMN16246543, study PRJNA631951) | gut metagenome | biome: gut microbiome; feature: rumen; material: CR-attached | host: Bos | place: Iran: Karaj | collected 2018-10 | reverse complement strand
GGGCATGTCGTTGTAGTTGGTCACAGCAGTGGCTTGTGTCTCTGCCATCGTGTGTTTGGGGTTGTAGGGATTCGTGCCTCCATGATACATATAGTAACCGGGGAGGTTGGAACCAGAGCCCAACTTGCAGATGGCGAGAGGTTTCACTTCTTTACCACTCATGTTGATGCGTCGATGATAGGAGGGCATCATGCCACCCCCCAGTTCACAGGTGAGGTAGGGGTAGGAGAGGTCTTTCGCCTCCATCTGTGTGTCTTGGTTCTTGCCCAAAGCTTCGGTGGCGATGACAGCAGAGAGTCGGGTGTCCTTCATGATAAAGGCATCCTTGTAGGCACCAGGCATGTCGGTCAGGTCTCTGTCCCAGAAACCGTCAGCATAGTCGCCATAGAGGGGCAGTAGCTTGCCAAACTCTTCATTGCCGTTCAGTTTCGGCCAACCAGTACGCGTATAGAAGGGAGTGTCAAAACCTGCCTCCACCGCCATCTCCTTCAATGCCATATAGTATGTCCAGGGTCCTCGGCATTCGTTCTCAATCTGCACACCCACGATGGGGCCGCCATCTTTCCACTGCAAGCCCTTCACCTGTTGGAAGATGTTGCTGTAGAGATTGCGTGTGGCAGCCAAGAAACCTGGTGCTTGTGAACGCAGTTTGTATTGTTGGGGATCAGCAGCAGCCTTGTCAGTCAACCATACAGGGAAGCCCCCTTGATAGACCTCTCCATGACAGAAAGGCCCGATGCGCAGTACGACAGGCATGTGTTCCTCCTGGCATATCTCCACGAACTTGCGCAGGTTCTTGTTGCCATTCCAGTTCCAGACACCCTCTTCCTCCTCATGGTGAATCCAGAAGACATAAGTGGAAAGGATGGTGATGCCACCTGCCCTCATCTTCTGAATCTCACGTCGCCATTCCCTTTCGGGCACACGGGCATAGTGAATCTCGCCCATCACGGGCAGCACATGCTTGCCTCCTATGATGAAACCACGTGAGTCCACCTCGAACTTCACACCATCAGGGTTGACGTTGGTGCCGAAACGAAAAGTCTCTTGTGCCACAGCAGTTGCAGCACAAGAGACTAAAAGACTGAATACTAGTTGTTTGATGTTCATTAGAGTTTGTCCAGTTCTGCGATATTCTTTGCTACCTCCTCGTCAGTGACCGTGTAGTTCTGCAGGTCGCCATTGATGTAGGCTTCGTAGCTTGGCATATCGATGAGACCATGACCGGAGAGGTTGAAGAGGATGACCTTCTCCTCGCCAGTCTCCTTGCATTTCTTTGCCTCGCGGATCGTGGCAGCGATGGCGTGTGTGCTTTCAGGGGCAGGGATGATACCCTCGGTGCGAGCGAAGAGCATACCAGCCTCGAATGTTTCGAGCTGTGGAATATCCACACCCTTCATCAGACCGTCCTTCAGCAACTGGCTGACGATGACACCAGCACCATGATAGCGCAGACCACCAGCGTGGATGTTGCTGGGCTTGAAGTTGTGGCCAAGGGTGTACATTGGCAAGAGTGGGGTGTAACCAGCCTCGTCACCGAAGTCATAACGGAACTGACCACGAGTCAACTTTGGACAGCTGTCTGGCTCAGCAGCGATGAACTCCGTCTTCTTGCCATCCAAGATGTTGTGACGCATGAAGGGGAAGGCGATGCCACCAAAGTTCGAACCACCGCCGAAGCAAGCAATCACCATGTCAGGATATTCACCTGCCATCTCCATCTGCTTCTCAGCCTCCAAACCGATGATGGTCTGGTGCAGACCCACGTGGTTCAGCACAGAACCGAGGGTGTATTTGCAGTTAGGAGTGGTGGTGGCGAGCTCGACAGCTTCAGAGATGGCAGTGCCGAGTGAGCCTGGATGTGTCGGGTCTTTGGTGATGATGTCCTTGCCGGCACGGGTGGACATGGAAGGCGAACCCGTCACGGCTGCGCCAAAAGTGCGCATGATGCTGCTGCGGTAAGGCTTCTGCTGCATGGTGATTTTCACCTGATAGACAGCGGCTTCCAGTCCATAGAGCTTAGCTGCATAAGAGAGGGCTGCACCCCACTGACCAGCACCTGTCTCTGTGGTCACATTCGTGGTGCCCTCCATCTTGGCATAGTAGCACTGAGGAATGGCTGAATTCACTTTGTGCGAACCGAGTGGGTTGACACTCTCGTTCTTGAAGTAGATGTGGGCAGGAGTGCCTAAAGCCTCTTCCAGACCGTAAGCACGTACCAATGGTGTGCTGCGGTAGTACTTATACTTATCACGCACTTCCTCTGGGATGTCAATCCAAGCATGTTCAGTGTCTAACTCCTGCACACAGCATTCGCGTGGGAAGATATGTGCCAGGTCATCTACTGTCAGTGGTTGTTTGGTGGCAGGATGGATAGGTGGTTGTGGCTTGTTCACCATGTCTGCCTGGATGTTATACCACTGTGTTGGAATTTGATCCTCCGTGAGGATGAAGCGTTTTTGTTTTGTGCTCATTGTTGTTAGGTTTTAGTTTTTAATTAGAATAAATTTTGCCACAAAGGTACGAAAAATAGTGAATAATGAAAAGTGAAAAGTGAAAAAAACTAAGTAACCAACCATTCGAATAGCATGTAACATGTTTTTTTCACTCTTCACTCTTCACTTTTCACGAATCTTTACTGCTAATATCCATTTTCGTGTCCGGGCAACCTTTCAATTCTGTCATCGTTGATTTCCTTTACAATCATCCAATTCATCGGGACGAAAAAATGCTCTTTGCGGACATCCATCAGAAGGATTTTGAGACCTTCGTCCTGTGAATAGTTTCCCACCTGAACATGGAAGATGCCTTTCAGTCGGTCTTTGGGCTTGGCATCGTTGACGCTTAGCTGCATCAACTGAGCGGCATATCTGTCACATTCCGTCATGTCGAACTTGTATTCAGGGTAGCAACATTCAAGCCACGCTGCATAGTGGGTGTTCATGAATTCTATGATCATAGAACGCAGTTCCTCTACTGCCTTGATTTTATCTTTACCTTTGACAGGAAGTTCATACAGCGTTCCTTCGATGAGGGAAGTCTTGTCATCACCATGTCGCCAGTTAAAAGCGATGGTTCCACCTTCAAATTCCTTGCTGTTGTCCTCCAACTGATATTTCACAGGATATTTTTTGGTATCCTTATAGCTGGAGATGAATTTCAGGAACAGGGCTCGGACGTCTTCTGCATGGGCGGCTTTCTTGTTGGCATTCCTTTCCTCTCTGTGATAACAAATACTTGTAAGGTTCTGAGCTTTGCCCCCATTATAATAATAGTGGAAGAACTCCGGGTAGTAAGCGTAGGTGTCCTTGAAATTTTTCTCATCGAGATCTTTGGGCAACGAGTCGGTCAGTTCTTGGGGGGCAAGCACAAACTCGACCGAATCTCTTCCGTTTCGATGGCTCTCAAACCTGTAATACTTGGCTGCCTGTGGACGGTATTTGTTCACTACATGCTTGACGCCCTTTTCTGCATACTCGTGAATCATCCGTTTGGTTTGTGCCACACTATCCTCAATGGCTTCCCGCTCTGCCACCAAAGCAGCGACAGAATCGTTGGTCTTGCTTTCGTTCATCAGGGTAGTGTCCATTTCAATGGCGGGAACACCATAATCCTCATAATATCCGAACCATTCATAATAAAAACTGGTGGTGGCTGAGTCGCTGGACGAGATGGTTACATTGACGTTTCCTCTCATCGAGGCGATTCCTTCAAACAGTTCTATAAAGGTGGATGGCATGGGCAGTTCGTCATCCATTGGGTTGTTTTGGCAGGCACACACACTCACAAGAAGTGTTGCCCATATCATGATTTTTTTCATTGTCTTCATTTTTAATTATAAATTGTCTTCATTTTTAATTATAAGATGTAATGGGTTGGTTGTTTGCTATCAGAGCCTCTCCTTTGCTTCTCATTCTCCGCTCGATGTCCTCAAAGGATTCGTAGGTGTTCATCCTGTCAGAAGAACTGGCACAAGCGCTCTTTGCATGCTCCATGTCGTAGGCTCTGACCAGATGGACATGGAGGGCTGCGTCTGCCTTCTTCTCCTCAGGTGGTGTGAACCACAGCAGGGCAAATCCGACCACACAGGCGGCAGCCACCCAAGGCCATGCATTGACCTTACGACGAGGTTTGATTTCCTCCCTTGCCTGAGCCAGCACCTCCTCCTTCAAGGTGTCTGATGCCTTGAACTCGCATTGGGGCTTGAGCAACTGCTCGATGTCCTCCAACTCGTCGTTGAAGTCCTCTTCAGGGATGTTGATGTTATCTGTATTCATATCTTTCAATCATTATGTTTTCTAACCACTCAACTCTCAACTTTCAATTTTCAACTCTCAACTTATTCTTTAAGTGCATGATGGCATATCGGTATCGTGACTTTGCTGTTGCCTCTGGAATGTCTTGCAGTTCGGCAATCTGCTTGAAGGTCAAATCGTCGTAGCATTTCAGTCGCACGATTTCCGATTGTTCCTGAGGCAGCGTATCCAGCAATTTGTTGATTCTTACAAACTCCTCGTGTATCTGTCTGTCGCCTTCATGAACGGGAACCTCTTCTGCTTTATCGAGCGACACCATTCGGAGCGGTTTTCGTCGGAAGTAGTCATTGCAGGCATTGCTGATGGAACGGATGACATATTGCTCCAGACTCTCCACATGCATCTTCTCCTGCAGCCGTCGGAACACGCTCAGCAGCACCTCCTGCACCACATCCTCTGCATCCTCCCTGATGCCGATTCGCATATAGGCAAAACGGAAGAGCCAGTCTTGCCGCTCCACGACAATCCGCTCTAATTCTGCCAATAATTGTTCCGTTTCCTCGTTCATGTTTTGAGTTAATCGTTATCTAATTACAGCCTCTTTCCGAGACATTTCTACTAACAAGACGCAAAGATGACGAAAAAGATTTAATTGACCTCATTTTTTTTAAAAAAGTCGTAACTTAATCGTACCTTTGCACCCAAAATCAAACAATTATGTTGAACGGACTTTATACAATTTTGTTGCTGATTGGCAGCAACATCTTTATGACGCTGGCTTGGTACGGACATTTGAAACTGCAGCAGATGAACATTTCCAACAGTTGGCCCTTGTGGTTAGTAATCATTTTCTCGTGGGGCATTGCCTTCTTTGAGTACTCCCTGCAAGTGCCAGCCAACAAACTCGGTTTCGTCGGCAACGGAGGTCCTTACTCCCTCGTCCAACTGAAGGTGATTCAAGAAGTCGTCTCCCTGACTGTCTTCACCATCATCGCCTCCCTCATGTTCCAGGGCGAACACCTCCATTGGAACCACGCTGCCGCCTTCCTCTGCCTCGTCGCAGCCGTGTATTTCGTGTTTTGGAAATAAGTTCACACAGAAATCACGGAAAAATTGAAGACATTTGTGAATTTTTAGTTTTTCATCCTCGTGGGTAAAGGCTGAAGGGGAACAAAGAAGAAAGGAGGGAGAGCGCAATGCGTTCCCCCTCCCTTTGTATGGATGAATATGTGTGTGATTATTTGCGAGTTACGTATGAACCGTCGCGAGTGTCCACCTCGATGAGGTCGCCTTCGTTGATGAAGAGAGGCACACGGATCTCTACGCCAGTTTCAAGAGTTGCTGGCTTGGTGGCGTTGGTGGCTGTGTTGCCTGCGAAACCTGGCTCTGTGTAAGTCACCTGGAGAACCACCTTGACGGGTGCCTCAGCGGTGAGGATGGTGCCTGTTGATTCGTCGATAGATGCCATCACCATTGTGTCGCCCTCCTTGAGGAAGTCACCGCCTGTGATGAGGTCTTTGGAGATGTTTACCTGCTCATAAGTGTCTGTGTTCATGAACACCATTTCCTCACCCTCCTTGTAGAGGTACTGGAACTGCTGGTGTGATACCTGCACGTCGTCGAGCTTGGCAGACACGATCCATGTGCGTTCGAGCACACGTCCATCCTCCACGTTACGGAGCTTGGTACGCATCACTGTATTTCCCTTGCCTGGCTTTACGTGCAAGAAATCAATTACTACATAAATCTTGCCATCGTCAAGACGGAGGCATACGCCTTTCTTAATGTCACCTGCTAAAATAGCCATAGAATGTTCTTGTTTTTATTGTACTTGTTAAAATCGGGTGCAAAGGTACGGATTTTCAGTGAAAAGTGAAGAGTGAAAAGTGAAAAATCGTATGGAAATCATTAAAATGACAAAAAAAGTTAGTGTTTTTTGTTTTTTTCTTTTGCCAATTTCTCGAAATTCACTAATTTTGCAGTCGCTTTCCGCAGATGTTGCGGCGTCGGACGGTAAGATTGAATGAAAAGTACTTTGGAAGAAGTCAAATTATTGAAAGATTAACAATATAAAAATAAGATAGGACAATGAAAAGAACATTCCAGCCTCACAACAGAAAGAGGATTAACAAGCACGGCTTCCGCCTGCGTATGCAGACTGCAAATGGCCGTCGTGTTCTTGCCGCTCGTCGCAAGAAGGGTCGCAAGTCACTCACCGTATCAAGCGAACATCACGGCAAATAAGTAAAAGCAGAAGGAAACTTCTGCTTTTTTTGTGCTTTTTTTGTATTTCTCTCTTCTCATTTCATGAAAAAGCACTAACTTTGTCCCTCGTAAATAAAATATTGTACGCGCGAAATGGCTTTGAAGAATTTTTTTACAGGTAAATCTGGTGTAAAGTTTTGGGTAAACATCATCATCATGGTGGCTGTCATTGTGGCCATCCCTCTGGTGGCATTGTATATGCTGGACTCGTTCACGCATCACGGCGAGAAGATTGAGGTGCCGAATGTGGTGGGCAAGTCGGTGTTTGATGCTGAGTCGATGCTGCATGACCGTGGTTTGACGGCGATGGTGATTGATTCGGTGTATGAGAAGAATGCACCACGTGGGTCGGTGCTGGAGCAGTTGCCCAAGCCTGGATATGAGGTGAAAGGCGGTCGCATGGTGTATCTGACCGTGAACCTGAAAGGTGAGCCGATGGCTCAGTTGCCCGATGTGGTGGGTCATGGCTCTTTGCGCGAGGCTGTGGCATTGTTGCAGTCGTTGGGTTTCAAACTGACGGAACACAAGCCTGTGATGGGCAGACCCAAGGATTTGGTCATTGGTGTGCAGCAGGGCATGCGCGAAGTCCATGCTGGTGAGACCATCCCTCGTGACCGTGCCTTGACATTGGTGATTGGTGGTGGTGAGATCGACTCAACGATGTTTGAGGATGAGTTTGATGGTGAGGGTCTGGACATTGATATGGATGAGACAGACGGAGAAGACTTCGACATTGAGCTGTAAGGAATGGATGCTGACGCGTTGAACATTGTTGTAGAGGACGAGGAACTGGAGGATGACGAGACCTCGCAACTGTACGAGCACCACCGTATCGTAGCCGACAAGGGGCAGAAGTTGCTTCGTGTCGATAAGTTCTTGCTCACACAGTTGTCGGGTACGAGTCGTAACCGTGTGCAGAAGGCTGCGGACGCGGGTTTCATCATGGCGAATGGACGCCCTGTGAAGCGCTCGTACAAGGTGAAGCCTGAGGATGTGATTCAGGTGATGCTCGACCGTCCGCACTATGAAAACAAGATTACTCCAGAAGACATTCCGCTGAATATCGTGTATGAGGATGGTGACTTGATGGTCATCAACAAACCTGCGGGTATGGTGGTGCATCCAGGTTTTGGCAACTGGAATGGCACGATGCTGAATGCCATTGCTTGGCACTTGAAGGATATGCCGCAGTATGACATCAACGACCCGGAGATTGGATTGGTGCACCGTATAGATAAGGACACGAGTGGACTACTGGTGGTGGCGAAGACGGCGACTGCGAAGACAAGTCTGGGTCTGCAGTTCTTCAACAAGACCACGAAACGTGAGTACAATGCGTTGGTGTGGGGCAATTTTACGGAAGATGCAGGACGCATAGAGGGCAATATCGGACGTGATCCCAAGGACAGGATGCGCATGGCGGTGTTCCCTCCAGATTCGGAGATAGGCAAGAGTGCCGTGACACATTATGCGGTGTTGGAGCGGTTTGGTTATACGACGTGGGTGAAGTGTGTGTTGGAAACGGGCAGAACCCATCAGATTCGTGCCCACATGAAGCATATCGGTCATCCGCTGTTCTGTGATGAACGCTATGGGGGTGACCAGATCTTGAAGGGTGCGAATACGGCAAAATATAGGCAGTTCATTGATAACTGCTTCAAACTCTGTCCACGTCAGGTGTTGCATGCCAAGACCTTAGGTTTTGTGCATCCGAGGACGGGAAAGGAGATGATGTTTGATTCGGAACTGCCTGAGGACATTCAAGGGTTATTGGAGAAGTGGAGGAAAATTGAAAATTGAGAATTGGGGCTCCTGCGCCTCTGGATGAGGCTTGGAAAAACAATAATTTGCAATAATTGCCAATAATTGGATCCAATAATAATAATTGAGAGGTTATAGTAAAATCAAGATAAGGATGAAAAAGGTAATTGCAATCGTGGCTGGGGGTGACAGCTCTGAGCACGATGTGTCGCTGAGAAGTGCGGCAGGAATTGATTCATGGATTGACAAGGAACTGTATGATGTGTACATTGTGGAGGTGAGTCGCCAAGGCTGGGTGGCACATCTGCCCAACGGCAAGAAGTCGGCGGTGTACCGTCATAACTTCTCGTTCAAGGACGAGTGGGGTAGGGATGTCCACCCTGACTACGCATATATCACCATTCATGGCACCCCTGGTGAGGATGGTGTTCTGCAGGGTTATTTCGACCTGCTCAACATCCCCTACTCAACGAGTGGTGTGCTGATTGAGTCGTTGACCTTCAACAAGTTCGCCTTGAACCAGTTCTTGAAGGGCTTTGGTGTGAAGGTGGCAGAGGATGTGTTGGTGCGTCAGGGTCAGGAAGTGGATGCACAGCAGATTGTGGATAAGGTGGGTCTGCCCTGTTTCATCAAGCCCAATGCAGGAGGCTCCAGTTTTGGTGTGACCCACTGCAAGACCTTGGAGGGTGTGCTTCCAGCTATTGAGAAGGCGATGGAAGAGAGTCCAGAGGTGTTGATTGAGAGTGAGTTGAAGGGTGTGGAGATCAGCAATGGCGTGTATAAGACAAAAGCTGGTGGCATGCACGTGTTGCCCATCACGGAGGTGGTGCCCAAGACAGACTTCTTCGATTACGATGCCAAGTACAACGGTCTTGTGGAAGAGATTACACCAGCCCGTCTGTCAGAAGACACGACCAAGCGTGTGCAGGCACTCACAGCTGCCATCTACGATATACTGGGTGCATCGGGCATCATCCGCATTGACTATATCATCAGCAAGAACGAAGCTGGTGACGATGTCATCAATATGTTGGAAATCAATACGACCCCAGGTATGACCCCTACCAGTTTCATCCCTCAGCAGGTACGTGCCGAGGGCAATGAGATGAAGGATATGCTGAATGAAATAATCGCTGATAAAATAGAGGTAAGAGGTGAGAAGTAAGAGGTAAGAAGTTAGAGGTTAGAAGTTAAGAATATGCAATTAAGTGATTTTGATGATATTCGTCCGTATGCCGAAGGTGAGATGAAGCCAGCCTTCGAGAGCATGTTGGCAGATCGCCAGTTCAACAAGATTCTTCAGGGTCTGATTCCCCTGCCCAAGGGTTTGAGGAACGGGATTCTGAGACTGATGTTTAAGGGCATCAAGACACCGCTCGACTTCCAGATACGATTTATGAAGCCCTTGGTGTATTATGTGTTGCACAAGGCGACTACAGGCTATAGTTTCTTCTTTCCGAAGACACTTGACAGGAATGGAAACTACACCTTCATGTCCAACCATCGTGACATTGTGCTCGATTCGGCATTTCTCGACACCTTCCTGCTGAAGGATGGTTTCTCCACAACAGTGGAGATTGCCATTGGCAACAACCTGCTCATCTATCCTTGGATCAAGACCTTGGTGAAGATGAACAAGTCGTTTGTGGTGAATCGTGGTTTGACGCCCAAGGAGATGCTGAAGTCGTCCATCCACATGAGCCAGTACATGCACTTTGCCATCAACGAGAAGAACGAGAACATCTGGATAGCCCAGCGTGAAGGACGTGCCAAGGATTCTGACGACCGTACCCAGGACTCTGTACTGAAGATGCTCAATATGGGTGGTCCTACAGCTGGCAGAACGACGGCAGACATCATCGAGAACCTGCGCCACATGAACATTGTGCCCTTGGCGATCTCCTACGAGTATGATCCATGCGACTACTTGAAGGCCAAGGAGTTCCAGTGCAAACGTGACATCCCGGGATGGAAGAAAGCCAAGCAGGATGACCTCGACAACATGAAGACGGGCATCTGGGGCAAGAAGGGGCATGTGCACTATCAGGCAGCCGACTGCATCAATGACTGGCTTGACACGCTTGATCCAGACACGATTGAAAAGGCAGACCTTTTCCGTATTGTGGCAGAGCATATCGACCACGAGATACATAAGAACTACCGCATCTACGACATCAACCGCGATGCATTGGCAGGCAAGGAGAATGCCTACATCGAAGAGCGCATCAAGATGGTGGATGTGGAGAACCCCGATGTGCCTTTCCTCCGCGAGAAACTCACAGCCATGTATGCCAACCCCCTCCGCAATTATGAGAACGCTGTTGACTAACATCCTGTGTGTGGCGTTCGCGGTGTGTTTGGTGGCATGTGCTGACGGTGAAGATGACAATGGGGGATACATCTCTCCTTATGTCACCGACTTTCTTGTGGCATCGACTGATGCTGAAGGGAAGGTGGTCAGTGTGCGCCTGGATGACGGAACAACTTACAATATCGCTGATCAGCAGGTGGATCTGGAACGGAAAGACACCCTGCTCAGATGCTTGGCGACTTACACGCAGGATAAGCGTTTCAAACTGTCCAGCATCCAACCTGTCTTTTCCAACAAACCGTATCCAGCCACTTCCATCTATGTCATCGTCGATGGCCAGCCCTATCAGGATGTGTCCCTGCTGCCACGTGATCCGATGAAGGTCATCAGCATGTGGAAGGCTGGGGGTTACCTCAACTTGCATTTGGGTGTGATGACCACCAATATGGGGCTGCATCAGTATGCCTTTTGCGAAGACAGTGTGGGTCACTATTCCCTGTTGCATTCTCGTCCTGCCAGCGATGGCAGTGCCTATACAGAGCACATCTATATGTCCATGCCGATTCCAGAGGGATTGGACAGTTTTACGTTCACCGTCAAGACGTATGACGGTGATTATGTGAGGGAGTTTTAGGTGAGAGGTGAGAGGTGAGAGGTAAGAGGTTAGAGGTAAGAAGTAAGATTAAAGATAATGTATAAAATATGACAAGAGCAATTATAACAGTAGTGGGCAAAGATACAGTGGGTATCATTGCCAAGGTCTGCACCTATCTGGCAGACAACCAAATCAATATTCTCGACATTTCACAGACCATTGTGCAGGAGTTTTTCAACATGATGATGATTGTCGATTTGACGAAGTCGGTCAAGGCATTTGACCAACTGAGTGACGAACTTGTGAAGATTGGTAACGACACGGGTGTTCAGGTGAAGTGTCAGTTGGAGGACATCTTCGACAAAATGCATAGAATCTAAGGGGGTATGATTAACTTACAGGAAGTCATTGAGACCAACAAGATGATAGAGCAGGAGAACCTTGATGTCCGCACTATCACGATGGGTATTAACCTTCTGGACTGTGCTGGCACGGACCTGAAGGTGACTTGCGAGAAGATATACAAGAAGATAACGACTTTGGCACGTGACCTTGTGCAGACAGGTGAGGACATTGCCAAGGAATTTGGAATCCCCATTGTCAACAAACGTATCAGTGTCACGCCGATTGCATTGGTGGGTAGTGCCTGTTGCCGTACACCTGGTGACTATGTGCAGATTGCCACGACGCTCGATCGTGCTGCGAAAGAGGTGGGTGTGAATTTCTTGGGTGGTTATTCTGCCATTGTGTCGAAAGGCATGACCAAGAGCGATGAACTGCTCATTTGTAGCATCCCCAAGGCATTGGCAGCCACAGAGCGCATCTGCTCCAGCATCAACGTGGGTTCTACGAAGACGGGCATCAACATGGATGCTGTACGTCTGATGGGCGACATCATCAAACAGACGGCAGAAGAGACCAAGGAGAAGGATTCTTTGGGATGTGCCAAGCTGGTGGTGCTTTGCAATGCCCCTGACGACAACCCCTTCATGGCAGGTGCCTTTCATGGCGTGAGCGAGGCTGATGCCATCATCAATGTGGGTGTCAGTGGCCCTGGTGTCGTGAAATATGCCCTTGAACAAATACCTGATGCGAACTTTGAGCTTCTTTGTGAGACGATCAAGCGTACGGCCTTTAAGATTACTCGTGTAGGTCAGCTCGTCGCACAAGAGGCAAGCAGCCGTTTGGGCGTTCCTTTCGGTATCATTGACCTCAGTCTTGCCCCCACTCCTGCCATTGGTGACTCTGTGGCAGACATCCTTAAATGTATTGGTGTGGAACATCCGGGCGCTCCAGGTACAACGGCAGCCCTTGCCCTCCTCAATGACCAAGTGAAGAAGGGTGGGGTGATGGCTTCCTCATACGTAGGTGGACTCTCAGGTGCATTCATTCCTGTGAGTGAAGACCAAGGCATGATTGACGCAGTGGAGGCAGGTGCATTGACCATCGAGAAACTTGAAGCCATGACTTGCGTTTGTTCCGTAGGACTCGATATGATTGCCATTCCTGGTGACACCCCAGCTACAACCATCGCGGGTATCATCGCTGACGAAAGTGCTATTGGTATGGTGAATCAGAAGACCACAGCCGTGCGCATCATCCCTGTCGTAGGAAAGACTGTAGGCGACACTGTCCAATTCGGTGGCTTGTTGGGCTATGCACCCATCATGCCTGTCAACACCTTCTCTTCCCAACGTTTCGTAGATCGAGGAGGACGCATCCCGGCACCTATCCATAGTTTTAAAAACTAAGCGCTACTGCTAATCGCTAACCCCTAACCGCTAAACTCTCAACAACTCTATATGAACAAACAACTTAAAACACTCATCGCGTTAGCCCTCCCCTTTTGGGGGCTGGGGGGCTATGCACAAACAGTTCCCGATAAGCCCACAATGGGTTGGAGTTCGTGGAACACCTTCGCCCTCAACATCAGTGAAGAAATCATCAAGGGTCAAGCCACCGCCATGCGTACGCAGGGACTCTTCAAGGTGGGTTTTGACCACATCAACATCGACGACGGCTACTTTGGAGGGCGTGATCCAGAAACAGGTCAGCTCCTTATCCATCCTACCCGCTTCCCCAATGGTCTGAAGCCTGTGGTGGATTACATTCACCTGCTCAAGATGAAGGCTGGCATCTACTCTGACGGTGGCAAGAACACCTGTGGTAACTACCATGGTGGTGACAAAATCGCTGAAGGGGTTGGTTTCTATGGACATGATCAGCAGGATGCCGACTTCTTCTTTAAGGAACTGGGTTTCGACTTCATCAAGGTGGATTTCTGTGGTGGTGTGTCTTATCACAACAGCGAGGGTCTAGACCTCGATGCGGAGACACGCTACAAGGCCATTGCTCAGGCCATCAAGAACACGGGACGTACCGATGTACGCATGAATGTGTGCCGTTGGGATTATCCAGGCAACTGGGTACAGGAAACTGCACTCTCATGGCGCACCACAGGCGACATCAATGCTTCGTGGAGCTCGGTCAAGGATATCGTGCAGCAGAACCTCTATCTTTCCGCTTACTGCTATGGTGGTCACTACAACGATATGGATATGCTTGAAATAGGCAAGGGACTCGCCAAAGAGGAAGAGCGTACCCACTTCGGTCTGTGGTGCATCATGTCCAGCCCGCTCCTGATAGGTTGTGATATGCGCAAAATCCCTGGTTCTTCCCTTCTTCTCCTCAAAAACAAAGACCTCATCGCACTCAATCAGGATGATCTCTGCATCCAGGCATACGTGGTGCAGCATGTGGGTGACACTTACGTGTTCGTGAAGGACTTGGAACAGCTCTATGGCAAGACCCGTGCTGTGGCGCTTTATAACCCATCTAATAAGAAAGTGGACATGAGCATCTCCTTTGCTGACCTTGACCTTGCTGGTCAGGTGAAAGTACGTGACCTCTTCGAACAGACCGACCTTGGTGAGATGACCGACCAGCTCTCTGTCACGGTTCCTGCCCATGGCACACGCATCTATCGTCTTGATGCCGAGACCCGTCTGGAGCGCAACCTCTACGAGGCAGAAACGGCCTATCTGGGTAAGTATCAGGAGATATTCAACAACCGTACCTATCATTCTGCTGTCTATGAAAGCAACGATGCTTGCTCTGGCAGAGAATACGTGGGTTGGTTAGGAAATGATCCCAAGAATGACCTCCAGTGGCGCAACGTCTATAGTGACAAGGGCGGTGACTACCAGCTGACCCTCTCCTACATGTCAGGTGACAACCGCAACCTCACTATCAGCGTCAATGGCAAAGACGTCCAGACCCTCACCTGCAACTCTGGTAGCTATGACAAAGTGGGTACCAAGACCCTTAAAGTCACCCTTCAGCAAGGTGAGAACCTCATCCGTCTCTACAACAAGTCATCCTCAGCTGAGATGCCTAACATCGACTGCATGACCATCCAACCTGTAGATGCCACAGAACGCGTTGTAGTGGGCATTCACGCCCCTGTAGCTATTCCTTCTGACCATCTTACCGATGGCAAATACTACACGTTTGACGGCAAGCTGGTGCGTCATCCCCGCAAAGGAGGACTCTACATCTACAACGGCAAAAAAATAATTTTCTAATATACCATAGGTTTAGCAGGGACGTTCTTTCGGTAGGTGGAAGACGTCCTGCACTTCCTTCATGGCTGCTTCGGTCATGCCATCTGGTTCGCTGCCCATGTTGCGGGCACACATATAGATGTTGGCTGCTTTGCAGAGCACGTCGGTCTGGTCGAAGGCATCCATGATGTCTTGTCCGACAGCGACGGTGCCATGCTTCTCCCACAACACCACATCGTATTGCTTGATTTTCTCCAACGTGGCTTCTGCCAATTCAACAGAGGACGGAAGTGCGTAGGGCACGATGCCGATGCCGAGTGGGGCGAATGCCAAGGTCTCTGGTATCATTGACCAGAGCACACGCGTCATCTCACCATCCCGCAGGAAACGTGGAATGTGGCTCATGGCAACGAGTTCGATGGGATGGGTGTGGAGTGTGGCTTTGTAGCAAGAGCCCGTCTCCAAGAGATAATTCTGCAAGGCGAGGTGCGTGGGCAGTTCCGAGGTGGGCACAACAGGCTCGTCGGCAATGATCTCATAACTGGCGCAGTCGTCGCAGATACGTACAATGGAGCCGTTCTGCATGGGCCAACGAGCAAGGTCGCGCATCCGTTTGCCAGTACCTTTGCAATAGAAATACTTCCCTTTTAAGTATGGCAATGTCATGCCAATCTGCTTGACGGGAGCGATGGGAGGCATAGCTTTGCATTCATCGTCCATGAACTCAGTGACGTTCACGGTGATGTTTCCCCCATTCCTTTCTGCCCAACCTTTCTGCCACAGATAGCCTGTCACTTCGGCTATCTGGTCAATGACTGCCGCCAACTCGGGACGGCCTTCTATAATTGATTTCATTCTCTTGATTATTACGTTATATCGTTATCACGTTATTACGTTATTACGACCAATTGTCAACTCTTAGATATCCTCTCCGTATCTTTCCTTTGTGATCTGTTCCAGAGACTTGCCTCGTGTGTTGGGGCATCCAATCACACCCACAATGAGGGAGATAGCCAGCAGGGCAATCATGCAGTAGGCGGCAATGGTGAAACCTTCGCCGTTCTCGCCGTAGATGTAGGTGAATACGAGTCCCCAAACAGCTGAGAGACCACGTACGATGAAGAACATGAGTCCCTGTGCTCCTGCACGGAATTTGGCAGGGAAGAGTTCTGAGCCCCACAGGGCATAGAAAATCTGGACGGACACACCACCTTCGATGCCCCAAAGGATGGCGAATGCCCATAGTCCCACAGGACCATTCACACCGATGCCGACGATGATGACCCATGCACTGATGGCAACCAACAGTCCAAACACATAGACCAGTTTGTGGCTGATGCGGTCGATGACACCTGAGAGTACGAAGGTCGTGGCAACGATAATCGCCCATTGGATGCAGTTCATCCAGTTGGCTTGTTCGTTATCGACACCACCTGCTGTCTCGTAGATGTGAGGTTGGAAGAAGCCCATGACGGAGGCAACGAGGTTCCAGGTGAGGTAGATGGTGACAAGGTAAAAGACGGTCTTGAGTGCAATCTTGTTGGAGAAGAGCACGCCGAAGGCATGGATGAGCGATGTGTCCTCACCCTTTGCCTTTGCAGCCTCACGGGTGGCTTTCCAATCACCGCTCTCTTCGAGTTTCCGCTGCATATTCCATGCGATGAAGGCCACGACGAAGAGGGAGAAGAAGACGACACGTGAACTGAACACGTTGAGGGCATCTCCTGCCAGTCCTGCTCCACCGATAGCATGGGCAAGGGCCTCGACCCAACTGAACAGATAACCTCCAGGGGCAAAGAACATGCCCAGGAGCAGAATGATCATAGGACCGACACCCCACGACATTTGGGAGATGCAGATGTTGCGTCCTCGCTTGTCTATCTCCGAACTCTCAGAGATGTATGTCCACGAGGCTGGTACACCGATGCCGACTGAAATGCCTGTGACCAGGAAACCTGCCAGCAGCATGGGGAAATTGACGGAGCATAGGATGAGCAATACACCCACCATATAGACAATCAGGTTGTAGGTGTAGATGAACTTGCGACCGTATTTGTCAGCAAGAACGCCTCCGATGATGGCACCCAAGGCGGCACCCAAGCAGTTGGCACTGATAAAATTGAGCCATCCGAGATGCACCTCCGACAGTCCTAAGTATTTTTGCCAGAGGGTGAGTCCGCTGGCTCCTGCCACGATGGCACCAGCATCTAAATAATTGGTGAGCGACACGGCAATGGTGCGCTTCAAACTTCCACTATTATTCATAAAACGATAACCTTAACCCTAACGAAGTTCTTAACTCTTAATTCTTAACTCATCTCTTGCTTGTCACATCCACCACATATTGATCGATCACCTGGATGAAATCGGCTCCAACAGGCACGTTGTTCCTGACACAGAACTCGTCATAGACAGCTTGCCAAGGCATCGCCTTCTGCTCTTCGATGAGGGCCAGTACCTTGTAGCCTTCGCCTGCGAGTTCCAGTTGGGAGATGATGTCACGAGGCTCGAGCAGGG
>JAEEGG010013743.1_pt1 | contig 17269 bp, 9 predicted proteins | sample 9134161 | NCBI WGS metagenome assembly JAEEGG01 (sample SAMN16246543, study PRJNA631951) | gut metagenome | biome: gut microbiome; feature: rumen; material: CR-attached | host: Bos | place: Iran: Karaj | collected 2018-10 | reverse complement strand
GAGGACCTCATCTGGCCCACCAAGTCGTACGACGAGATGTTTGTCCACAAGAGCTACGTGGTGAAGCACGACGGGGTGGTTTATCATTTCTACTGTGCCGTGAACAATGACCAGCAGCGCGGCATCGCCGTAGCCACCAGTGTCCCTATGGGGCGCAGCAGTGTCCGCTTCCCTGAGCCGGAGCGCAAAGGCCGCCGTACCGTCACCTCGCTGAACGACGGCTGGACAGGTTCCGTTTGTGGCACTGACATCGCCACAAGCATAACGCTACCCCACAACTTCGACGACTACTACGGCTACCGCCAGCTACGCCACGGCAACCTGCACGGCAGTGCTATTTATAATAAGGTGTTTACCACGACCAAAGACGCGAGCAAGCGCTACTTCCTCCAGTTCGAGGGCGTCGGCACCTACGCCACCGTCACCCTCAACGGCCACCAGTATCCCAAGGAGCTGGTGGGGCGAACGGTCTGGACGCTTGACGTCAGCGAGGCGTTACGCAACGGACAGAACGAGATAAAGGTACTCGTCGACCACCCCGCCATGCAGACGGCCTCGCCGTGGGTGTGCGGCGGCTGTTCGTCGGAGTGGGGATTCAGCGAGGGAAGCCAGCCTTTCGGCATCTTCCGTCCCGTATCGCTCGTTGAGACCGATGCCGTACGTATCGAGCCTTTCGGAGTCCACATCTGGAGCAACGCTGCCTGCGACTCTGTCTTCATCGACACCGAGGTCAAGAACTATACCGGCCAGCCGCAGACCGTCGAGCTGGTCAACAAGTTTACGCTGGCCAGCGGCAAGCAGGTGTTCCGCCAGGCCCAGGCCGTTTCGCTGCAGCCTGGTGAGACCAGGACCATCCGCCAAGCCGAATACACAGCCGATGCCCACCGCTGGAGCCTCAGCGACCCCTACCTCTACACCCTCGCCACCATGATAAAGCGCGACGGCAAGACTACCGACGAGTTGCGCACACCCTTTGGCATACGCAACATCTCATGGCCGCTTCACCATCCAGGCGACCATCGCTTCTTCCTCAACGGGCAGCCCGTCTTCATCAACGGCACTTGCGAATACGAGCACCTCCTTGGTGCCAGTCATGCTTTTACGCCAGAACAAATCCGCTCCCGTGTCAAGCAGATCCGCAATGCCGGCTTCAATGCCTTCCGCGAGGCTCACCAGCCTCACAACCTGCTCTACCAGCAGCTGTTCGACGAGCAGGGCATGCTCTTCTGGAGCCAGTTCTCCGCACATATCTGGTACGACACGCCACAATTCCGCGACAGCTTCAAGCGGTTGCTTGTCCGCTGGATCAAGGAGCGTCGCAACAGTCCGAGCATCATCCTCTGGGGACTGCAGAACGAGAGCGTACTGCCCCGCGACTTTGCCGAGGAGTGTACCGACATCATCCGCAGCCTCGACCCCACCGCTTCGTCGCAGCGTCTCGTCACCACCTGCAACGGGGGCGAAGGAACTGATTGGAACGTCATCCAGAACTGGAGCGGCACCTACGGTGGCTCTGCCGACAACTACGACAACGAGCTGCGCCGTCCCGACCAGCTGCTGAACGGAGAGTATGGTGCCTGGCGCACCATCGACCTGCACGGCAATGCCAAATACAGTGAGGAGTCGTTCACCGCCCTGCTCGAGAAGAAAGCCCGTCTGGCCGAGCATGCCTTCAGCGCGGTCAGCGGTTCACCCGCTGACAGCCTTGGTGTCTGCGGCCATTTCCAATGGCTATTTGCCTCGCACGACAACCCCGGTCGCGTACAGCCCGACGGTGCCTTGCGCCGCATCGACAAGATAGGTCCCATCAACTACAAGGGCCTCACCACCATCTGGGAGGAGCCTACCCCCGCATATTATATGTACCGCCAGCACTATGGTTCAGCTGGTCGCCATGACGTAGCGACATACAGGACTGCTGCCGACCGAAACCGTGACTTGGTGAAGGGTGCTGAGGGCTACCACTACCTCTTCCGCATCAACTGCGGCGGCGACTCCTACACAGACGAGTACGGTCAGCAGTGGCTGGCCGACGACACGCTCTACAGCCACTCCTGGGGACAGGACTTCGGCATGCACCCTTACCAGGCCAGTCAGCGGCACATCACCGACGACATCCGTGGCACCAAGAGTGACGCGCTGTTCCAGCATTTCCGTTTTGGCCGCCACCGTCTGTGGTACGACTTAGCGGTCAATGGTTCTTTGACCACTGGTCAAAGTGTGGCGTTGCAATCCCCCACCGACACTTACCGTATTGAGTTGTACTTCACCGAGCCTTGGCACGGAAAGGGCGGCAGCGAACGAGACGACTACGAGGGAATGCGCATATTCGACGTTGCCGTCAATGACGAGACCGCCATCGACGACCTCGACCCGTGGGCCGAGGCAGGCTACTGCGGAGCCTTGAAGCGCGTGGTCTATGCCAAGGCCAAGGACGGCCACCTGCGCATCTCGTTCCCAGAAGTGAAGGCTGGCCAGGCCGTCATCTGCGCCATTGCCGTGGCAACCACCCACGACACGTTCAACAGAGAAAAGGATTTGCTGAGTCCAACTCCCTCGCAAAAGGATACATCGGGAGAGTTCTCATGGCAAGCCTTCGACACCGACACCATCGCCAAGCTGCCGAAGGAAGAACTGCCTCAGGACATTGAAGAGCGTCCTGCTTCCGTCTACTCGCCTTCCCCCCAACCGAGAGGACAGAAGGGTGCCACGTCCTTTGTCATCAAGCCGGGCCTTGGCCAGGAATACGCCCTTCGCTTCCGCTATAAGAACACCACCGGCGAGGCTGTCAGGGCCCGCATGACCATCACAGACTCCAAGCGCACCGTGCTGGTAGACCGCGAAGTCACGTTCCCCCCCACGCCCAACAAGTTCAAGATGCTCTCCACCACGACCGGCACCCAGATCAATGCCGGCATCTATACCGTCAGGATTGACACCAATGATATAGAATTTAAGGAACTCGAAATACAATAGCACCAGACTGAAGCCTTGCGACTTCTCAGCTCCGTGAGTGGCCCACTCAGCTCCGTAACTAGGCCACTCAGCTCCGTAACTAGGCCACTCAGCTCCGTAACTAGGCCACTCAGCTCTGTGAGAAAGCCCACCCCCGCGCGCGTATAATAGCCATTTACACTTTTTACCCCACACTTCCCTCACTTCCCACACCTGCCCCATGTTACATGAGACAAAGTTTAGGTGTGGGAAGTGAGGGAAGTGTGGGGTCTTTTGCCGTTTTCCCAACTAACGCGCGCGCACGCGCGATGATGCTGGCAGATGGTGACAAAAGCGATGCTCTTGCGTCTTAGAAAAAAGAAAAGCAACATGAAAAAAAGGTTACTTAACTTCATTGCCTTCACAATGGCCGTAAGCACCTACGCCAATGGCGAGCATCACGACTGGGAAGACAACCATGTGCTGCAAATCAACCGCGAACCGGCTCGTGCCTATTTCATTCCCTTTGACAAGCAGAAGGGCGACCGCCAGCTGTCGCTGAATGGCGAGTGGCAGTTCCGCTGGACGAAGACGCCAGAAGAACGTGTCAAGGACTTTTGGCATACAGGCTACGACGTGAGCAAATGGAACACGCTAACCGTTCCTGCCAACTGGGAGGTCAACGGCTACGGCACACCCATCTATGTCTCTGCCGGCTACCCGTTCAAGATTGACCCGCCTTACGTGACCCGCGAACCCAAGAAAGACTGGACGACGTATGAGGAGCGAAACCCCACGGGGCAGTACCGGCGGACGTTTACGCTCCCCGATAGTTGGGCAAGTTGCGATGACATCGCAACAGACGGGACCAGCGGACAGACTTTCCTGCGCTTTGAGGGGGTCATGTCAGCCTTCTACGTCTGGGTGAACGGCCAGCGGGTAGGCTACTCGCAGGGGTCGATGGAACCGTCGGAGTTCAATGTGACCTCCTATATTAAGAAAGGTGAGAACCAGATAGCCGTCGAGGTGTATAAATACAGCGACGGCTCGTACCTTGAGGACCAGGACTTCTGGCGCTTCGGCGGCATTCACCGCGACGTGCTGCTGTATCACACCCCTGATGTCAGACTGAGGGATGTCGCTGTGCGTACAACACAGGGGAAAAACGGTTGGATGCTGGCCGTCAACCCCCAGTTTGCCGTCTATAACGGTGCAACAGGCGATGGTTACCGTCTTGTGGCCACGTTACTCGACGAAACCCGTACCGTGTGTTGCGACAGTGTCGCAACAGACGAGGTACTCGACCTCCAACACAAGGCAGTCCGCATGAATGAGTGGTTCCCACAACGTGGCTATCGTAAGTTCAGTCGCATGGAAATGACGGTCAGCAGCCCCAAGTTGTGGAGCTGCGAACAGCCTAACCTCTATACCCTGATGTTAGAACTCAAAGGCCCCAATGGCAGAACCGTTGAGCGCGTAAGTCAGCAGGTGGGTTTCCGCCAGATTAATATCCGTGGCGGCCAGCTGCTCATCAACGGCACACCCATCAAGATTCGTGGCGTCAACCGCCACGAGCACAACCCCTATACGGCTCGCGTGATGACGGAAGAGCTGATGCTGAAAGACCTCCAGCTGATGAAGGCAGCTAACATCAATGCCGTGCGTCTGGCCCACTATCCCAACTGTCCCCGCTGGTATGAGCTCTGCGACAGCATCGGAATGTATATCATGGATGAGGCAGATTGCGAGACCCATGGCCTGCGTGGTACCCTTGCCTCGACACCTGACTGGCACGCAGCCTTTATGGATCGCGTTGTCCGTATGGCTGAGCGCGACAAAAACCACCCTAGCATCATCTTATGGAGCCTCGGCAACGAGAGTGGCTACGGTGCCAACCATGCCGCCATGTCTGCTTGGCTCCATGAGTTTGACCCCACACGTCCCGTTCACTACGAAGGAGCTCAAGGTACGCAGTCTGTTGCTTCTGACATGCAGCGCACCACTACTGACCCGCAGACTGTCGATATCATTTCGCGTTTCTATCCTCGTGTCATGCAGGAATACCTTAACCCCGGCATCGCTGAAGGCTCAGATAAAGAACGTGCTGAGAATGCCCGTTGGGAGCGGCTGTTGGAAATCGCCAGCAGAACAGGCGACCACTGTTCGTGGGAAGGCTCCGACGGTGGGCCACGACCGGTACTGACCAGTGAGTATGCCCACTGCATGGGTAACGCACTCGGCAACTTCAAGGAATATTGGGACGAGATCAACTCCAATCCGCGCATGCTGGGCGGCTTCATCTGGGACTGGGTAGACCAGGGCATCGCACTGAATGAGAAATTAAAAATGAGCAATGAGAAATTGGCTGGCATCCCAGAGAACGCGATGCTCTACGGTGGCGACTTCGGCGACAAGCCCAACCTGCATGCGTTCTGCATGAATGGCATCGTGATGAGCGACCGCACACTGACTCCCAAGTACTACGAGGTGCAGGCTGTCTATGGCAACGGGCCGAAAATCTTCGCCGAGACTTCAGCTGCCAAACCCAGCCCTGCCAAGAAGAATCACAAGTTTCAATTATCCGACATCAAATTACAAAGTCAATGTTTCCGCGCTCCCACCGACAACGACAAGAGCTTTGGCAACTGGCTGGCCAAGGACTGGAAACGCTGTGGCATGGACACGCTAACCATCCCCATGACCACTGAGCAGGAGGGCAATGAGCTGACCTTCACCTTCACCATCCCCGACGGCCTTCCTGAGCTGCCGCGCCTAGGCATCCTCATCGAGCTGCCGCGTGAGTACGAGCTGCTGACGTGGTACGGCCGCGGCCCCTGGGACAACTACCCCGACCGTAAGGTGTCGTGTCCCATCGGCCTGTGGAAATCGAAGGTCAGCGAGCAGTACGTCCACTATCCTCGTCCACAGGACTCTGGCAATCATGAGGACTGCACCTACGTGGAACTAAAGACAAAGAAAGGCAAGAAGCTCCGCATCGAGGCTGTCGACGAGCCTTTTTCCTTCTCAGCACTCCCCTACTCTGCCCAGTACCTTGCTTCGAAGACCCACGACTACGAGTTGGAAGACCAGGGCAAGACCTATCTGAGCATCGACTGTGCCGTCATGGGCCTCGGCAACAGCAGCTGCGGCCCTGGCGTGCTGAAGAAATACAGCATCGACAAAAGCAAGAAACACCAGCTGAAGATTCGGTTATTCTGATCGGGACACCCGCCGCCAAACAGCGCGCACGACGAACCACGCATGCAGCAATACTGTTTGCGCCAGTCCGTAGTGGTTACGCATGACCTGAAAGCGCTCTTTCAGCGAGTCGCCATGATGCTGGGTGGTATCGCCACCCTCCTCGAAATTGGCCACAACGCTATGGGTGTTGACCAATTTCAACTGTCGCTGACTGGCCTCCTTCATCACGCGGATACACCAGTCGACATCGGCCGAGTGACGGTATTGCAGGTTGTATGGCGTACAACGGGCAATATCAGTACGGGCATAGAACGCCTGATGACAGACGAGCATGCCCTGACGGAAAGACTTCCACGTCAGTACTTCCGGCGGACGGTGACGGCGCAGATGCAGGAAACGTCCCTCTGCATCAGTAATGGCTGTGTCACCGTATATGACCCCGACGTCCTTGTCTGCATGCTGCGCCACCGTAGCAATGGTGTCAGGCGCATAGAGCGTATCGCCGGCATTCAGAAACACCACATAGTCGGCCGTTGCCATTCGCAAGCCCTTGTTCATTGCATCATACAGCCCTTTATCGGGTTCTGACTGGACGATGACCTCATGGGGGCTTTCTGACTGATAGCGCTTGGCTAACAGGACGGTGTCGTCCTTCGAGGCGCCGTCAATGATCAGATGCTCTATATGCTGATACGTCTGGCTCCGCACGCTGTCCAACGTGCGCTGCAGGGTACGGGCCGCATTATATGTTATGGTAACAATCGATATCCGTATCATGGCTTCATCGCTTTAGGCCGCATGGCCTCCTCATAAACTGCTATATAACGGCTGGCCACACTCTGCTGTGAATAGTTGTGTGCCACCTTGCGCTGACAAGCTTCCCTCACCTGTTCGCGGTCTGCCTCAAAGAGTGTCCACCAGATGCCGTCAGCCAAGTCGGCCGCATCACGATAGTTGGCCACATAGCCGTTCTTCTGGTGGTCAATCTCCTCAGGAATACCGCCCACCTTGAAACCCACACTCGGAACTCCACAAGCCATCGCTTCCATAATAGTATTGGGCAGGTTCTCCGACAAGGAAGGCAGCACAAAGACATCCGACGCGTTATAGGCTGCTACTATGCGGTTTTGGTTACTGACATAGCCCAAAGGATAAGTACGGAAGGGCAAACGGCCGGCAATTTCCTCCGCATGGCCTCCAAGAATAGCCACGCTGATTTGCCGGGCTTCATTCGGATGTTTCTCAGCCAACATCCTACAAGCCTCCGCCAGATATGCCATACCTTTATTCGGAGCAGTGACACGCTGTGATGCAAACAAGATGATTTTTCCGTCAACAGGCAGTCCCATTTCCTGGCGTGCCTGCTTCTGGTCAGCAGGACGAAACAGACGGGTGTCAATAGGATTGGGGATGCTGGTCACGTGTTGCCCCTTCAGCAGCCCGCTCCTGCGTGCATCTTCGGCAAGCCACTGGCTGCAAGTCACAAAACTGACCCGCTGCCCCTTCAGCATCTCCTGTTTTCTGTGCCACACACGTGCAGACAAGTCATTCTTCGAGCCTCCACCAGGCAGCAACCTGCAGTGATGACAACCTTCCTCGTATGCCTGGCAGCCTAACGTCAGGTGACAGATAGCCGTTGCAGGCCACATGTCATGCATCGTCCACACTACAGGTTTTCCTGAGTCGAGGACACGACGAATACCACGAAGCGACAACATGCCCTGATTCACCCAGTGCAGGTGGATGACATCTGCCTCACGGAACTCCTGCAAACGGGTAATGTCTGTACCAGTATTGGCAATGTCAATGTCAAAAAGGTGTTCACGACACAAATGTAGATGAAGCCAGATGACCAGCCGTTCCCACAGAAAATGCCAGTGTAGTCGCCATGTCTGGGGCAGCGCACAGACCGTCAATGCGTCCGTTTCCTTGTCACGAACCAGCATCTTTGCCTTCACGCCATTACCGTTCAGTGCCTCCATCAGCCGACTGGCTGCCACGGCAGCTCCCCCCGTTCGTTCGCTTGTACTTACGATCAGTACTCTCATATTACTTTTCTCTACAGGGTGCAAAGTTACGAAATGTCGTGGAGAAAACAAAGAAACACGTTTCTTTTTTTGCAAGACGGAGTAACTTCGCACTTGAATGAGCGCAAAGGGTACGAAATTACGAGGATTTTGTACAAATAATCATGTTGTTTGCGAGCACACCACTTGATTTAAATCAAGAATAATGCACTTTTTTACACTAAAAAAGCAGAAAGTATTGCATGTTTCGCAAAAAGGTTGTAATTTTGCATCGTCAAACAATGACAAAAGGATTTCAAATCCGCCTTGACTAAGTGAAGTCAAAGGAATGGTTATAGATTGTTTTAGGTTAGTAGTAATATTTATAGTTTTAGGTTTTTAGTTATTGGTAAAAAGAAAGTTTTAAATGTGAGAAATCAGTGGTCGCCGTGAGGCGCTCATAACTTTCTTTTCTTAAGAACAGGTTAGTATGAATCAAATATTCCTGTCGGATGACAGGCCCTCCGGTGAAAGCCGGAATTGTATTGAAAAGGATTTTTAGTTAAACATAGGCTTTTGGACGCTGCCGCTCGCTGATGAGTAGCAGCGTTTTTTCATTTAGCCGCTACAACAACGGTGCCAACTGCATATTTAAGGCTCAACGTGTCTTAAAGACACGCTGATACAATGTTCATCTTTCCAAACATTCCAACTGTGGATTATAAGTATAACCAATAATGGTGTTATCCATGATTTTCCTGATAATGGCATCCAACACTGGCAATGGGACAACGAACCACTCCTGTGGCTGATGGGCTACCCCCATTTTGTCATATACCACTACTTGATATTGGACAGCCTTAAGTAGTTGATGCACCAAATCCTCAAACTTTTGGGAATTCAGATTTACGACCTTATAGGTGGCAACAATCTTAACAGGTGCCATCAGATAGGTAGGATCATTCTCTGCATTGGCTACACGCTGTTCTACAGTATTAGTCGTAAAACCTATCTTGTACAGATTCTTCTCATCCTTGACTGTCGGATTGTCAGATAGTGAAGACAACACATAGATATATCCGGTCACCAGGTCATTAGAAACGATGTCTTTTTCATTAAAGAATTTACTTTCCGATTCTTCCTGTAGTTCTGATATGGCGTAACCGTCACCTACCACGCTTTTGCGAAGGGTCTGCAAGAGGATATCCGACTCTGTGCCATTCTCATAGATACAACGCGTTCTGGCATCAGGCAGGAAATTACTACTTCTTTTCAGTTCACCTATCTGTTCCAGCAATAGCATTTGCCCACTCACAAAGTAAAATCTCCCCTCTGCGAGTGTTGCAGTCTTATTGATTCTTACCAATGAGCGCTTCCCCTCCCTTAGTTCCTGATGAACCTTCTCAAACAAGGGTTTATAGTCCTCAAAGTTCTCGCAAAGAATATGCTGCGCCACATAGTCAGCCTTCTTCTTTGCAATCACTCTTCGCATGTCCTGAGGCATATCAAAGAGGCTTTGCTCTTCGGCATTCAGTTTCAGCAATGGGTCGTCGAATATCTCTTCCAGTTCTTTATCTATATCCATACCTCAAATCCTTTTTCGCGCAGTTTAGTCATCGCTGCATACATCATCTTCTCTTTCAGGTCGCCATCCTTTCTTGGTTCCCTGCCATTCTTGGCTATCCAGTTGTTTACCTCTGCCAGCTTCTGTTGCATCCTGTCATTGGCTGTAGGCATTGGCGCTTTAGGGCGAACACCTTCCAACAATGGATCATCAAATAGCTCTATCAATTCTTTTGGCCATTCCATACACTATTTCTCATAATCTAAGCCCATCATGTGGCGGATTTTCTCATTCTTTATTTTCTGATAGGCTACTGCCAGTTCCCTTACTTTGAGGTCTGGATCATCCACAGACGGCACCTTACCATCATGTGCAGCCACGTATTCTTTCAGAGGCCCCTTGAAGAGTGTGATAGCCTGCTCTAATGTCATGTCATACTTTTGTTCAGCAATAGTGTCCTGTATCACTTTCAGCGTCTTGGCATCCACAGATTTCGAGATGACCTCGTAGGCACGCTGGAAGGGGTTGATGGTATCTATCAGATTGATGCTCAGTTTATCGATATTGATAAAACGGTTGGCAATCTTAATCAGACGATTTCCTTCACTCTCCTGAATGTCATTGCCTTTCACCACCGTATCGAGCAACACTCGCTGTCGAACTTCCTCTACCTCACCTTCTGAAAGGTCAGGATAACGCTCTCTTATCACTTTGGGTATCAAGTGCTGGGTGACAGTCTCTGCTGTTGTTGAGCCGCTAAGTGCTTTCACCACCATATCATCTTGCAGGATGGCAGCCTTCAGGTCGTCCAGCTGACTATCCACAATGGTCTTGGTCTTGACGCTCGATAACGGTTTCAGACCTTCTACAACAATTGTGTGCGCATCTATCTCCTCTCCTTGCGAGGGGTCGGAGGAAGTCTTGAACTTCCAACTGGGTGCCATCACCTGTTCCATCAGCAACGAGGCCGTGATGGCTTTCAGGAAGTCGTTCACAGCCACCTTCACCTCGGCCTGTTCTGCCTCAGGCATGGCTATCATGTTCACAAAGCGAGCCGTCTCTTTACCCTCGCAGTCGCGTGTACATCTTCCTATGATTTGTATCACCTCTGTCAACGAACCACGAACACCTATGGTGAGGCACATTTCACACCATTGCCAGTCGAAGCCTTCCTTGGCAGTACCCAGGGCAATAATGATATCCATATCGTCGCGGTCCTTGATATTTTGCAGATAGCCCTGCACCATATTGCGCTCTTTCTGTTCGTCTTCTACAAGGTCGGCCACTTTCAGCATTCGTCCGTCCGAGGTCTTGACATAATAGATTCCAGTATGATAGTCCTTATGATCCAGCGTACCTATTACCTTCATTATTTCTGCCGTCTCTTGATACTTACCCAAGCCAGTTGCAGCCCGCTGGTTGACGCTGGGAATATGGATGATGGTCTTTTTCCTTGTATCGAGCACCTCGCCGATATGGTCCAGATACGAACCATGATAGAAGTGGTAGCCCAACACCAGATTCTTCAGATACTTATAGCCGTTCAGTTGCTGATAATAATTATAGGTAATAGGAAAGAACTTCGCTTCATCTTCTGCTCTGAGCACAGGAATACCGTCACCTCGGAAATAACTACCCGTCATCGCTACGATATGCCCTGTGGAGTTGTTCATCACTCTTCGCACTACATCTCCCAAATTTGAATTGGCATCGGCACTGGTGTGGTGAAACTCATCGATGGCCAACAGCACATCATTAAAGGTGTCGTCGCTTAGTTCTTTAGTCGCATTACGTAGCGTGGCGTGAGCACAAACCAAAACCTGGGCTTTGCTACTCAAAAAGAACTCTTTGAATCGTCCTTTCTTATCCTGCTCGTTCTTTACATCCGTCAGGTTGAAATAGGTAGGCACTTCCCAGTTGGCAAAGAAACCGCCACTCATCAGGTTGGTATTCTTAAACGACCGCCCGATGCTCTTTTCGGGTACTGCCACCACCACCTTCTTGATGCCCTGATTAGTAAGCTTGTCCAAAGCAATATACATCAGCGCACGGCTCTTGCCTGAGGCTGGTGGTGCCTTAATCAGTAAAAACCGCTTGTCGCGAGCTTCGTAGGCCAATGCCTGCATCTCGCGCATACCCAAGGTGTTCACGGCTGTAGCCGCACCCGTCTGTTGATAGTGGATATCAACAATGCTGTTGCTAAATGGTTCCATAAGAATATCTTTTCAATCAGCGCTTTTCTCTGGAAGATATTCTCTACGTTTGTCTGTCTGCGGCCAAGCTTAAGAGACGTTTCGAATTCTTAGTTATTGATTGTTGCGCTGTTTATTGTTCCTTTTTCGAAGAGTTTGCCCTTGGTGAAAGGCTGTTATATTTATCAACGCCTCCTGTATCAGAGGGATAGATGATAGTATCAATGAAATAAATGTGACCGTCATCTCCAACCAGTACATTTCCATCAACAGCATCGAAGATGTCGTGCTGACCGTTAGAGTAGTACTCACCATTATCCTCAGGACGGAAGCCTAATCGGATAAATTCATCATGGACTTCCTGTTTGGTAGCAAGGCGTGTTGCGTGAACAAATCTTTGTACCAATACGGCACACACTTTACCATCTTGGTTCTCGGAAAAACCAATCATCGTATAAGGACAATCTGGAAAATATTGGTTGTGAGCCCTGATGCGCTCAAAGAAAGAAGTAAGGTTATCATCAGAGTATCGGAAATCATTCAACTTGAAGATTTCCGTTTGGTCAGGCGACAAATAAGTTTCGTTCTCAGATCCACGATCAAAGAAATCACCAAACTGGCTACGATCGCTGAACCAGTATCCCTTCTCCTCAGCCCATTTACGGAGCCTTACCAGTTGGACTGACTTGCAAGTCGTTGTTCCCGCAAGAGCCTCAATCTCCTCAAGGACTCTGTGCGCGAAAGCGGATGCGCTTTCCAATATGCCATACTTGCCATCTTCTCGGCATTCACCTTCTTGTGGTAATCGTTCAATACTATCTCCATTCATTGAGTCTTTTGGTTTGACGATGCAAAGATAGACTTTTTTTTCTTAACTTCCAAATCTTTTGTCACTTTTTCGCTGCCGTCAGATGACTGGTGCTCACCGTCATCTTTTCGTAGAGTTTGAACAGGCACTCTAAGCGGGCTTCGTCTGAGGCGAAGGGATAGCTGGGGTAGCAGCTTTCTACAATATCATCCAGTTTGGCATGGGCCTCGCGCAAATCCTTTGGCATTTTGTCAGGGTCATAGAGTTCTGCCAAAGTCTTCTCAGGGTAATATTCGCGAGTAATCAGCACTTCCTCTGCTGCCGCCTCAATCTCTTGCTTCTTCTCAGCAGAGATTTTAGGGAAAGGGAAAGTGTTGTAGCAGAGTTGAGCAGAATAACGATAGTCGGTCTTTAATCTGCCACCAACAGTTTTAACCCATACCATGTGTATTCGACTCATCAACATACCAAACAATGAAATGTCTTTTGTTCCTATAACCATACAACTATTTGCAGAAATATTGCCTGCATCTAAATATCCCATTGGAATATAATCTCTTCTCTCAGAAGTTGAACTTGGGATAAGAATAAAAGGCATACCCATTGGCTGAGTTATTTGAGCAAACAAATGCGGTATAGCCGCCAATTGTGGGCGAGACGATTGCGCACGAATAACCCTAAGCTCATCTATTCGTTTTTTGAATTGTGGTATTGCCAAGTATTCTTTTTCATTTTCATTATAAAGCCAAATGCACCATCGCCGTTTTCCATTAATAAAATCCTCTGCCCCAATTAATGGATGAATGAACTTCTCTGCTTGGGGAACTTGATTTAACAGGTCGTTTCTTTCTTCATCAGATAAGATTAGTTTGCCACCATCTGCTGGCATATTCCCAAAATTCATTTGAGGTAATCCTTTACAGATAGGTAAGGTTTCACTCTTAACAAATATGGTTGGACCATCCATCAATAACGGAGATATATTTTTTACATCCTTACATTGGGTGCCATCAAATAATAGTCTTTTGTTAGAAACTCTTTCAGAGGCAACGCCAACAATTACACATATAACAGCAGCATTGTATTTTGCATTGTTCTGCCATTTAAATGATTTGTATGCAAAATTAATTACCAGCCCATCTTTCAATATACATTTCCATAACAAAGCCACTTGTAGTCCTTGACATATTGAGTTGGTAGAGACAAAGGCATATTTTGCTCGCGTCCCTTTTATATATTTTGCCCCCACCATAAACCAACAAGCAATATAGTCAAGTTCTCCAAAATCCTTCTTGAAAACAATTTCCATATCCTTCTTTTGGCTTTCATCTTGTCTGCGACTTCCCAAATACGGCGGGTTTCCAAAGATAAAGACTTCTTCCTCTGGGGTATGGGGACAAACCTCGTCCCAGTCGAGACGACAGGCATTACCACAAACTATCTGAGTGATGTTTTTCAGAGGCAAAGCCTTGGTATTAACCCCAAAGTTCTCATTCAGTTTGGTGTTCATCTGATGCTCTGCCAACCACAGCGACAGCATGGCTACTTCGTGGGGGAAGTCGAGCAACTCGATGCCATAGAACTGGCTCAGCGAGATAACGCTGTTATCGACAAACAGGATTTCACCCTCTGGCGTACACTTTCGTTGCAAAGCAAGGATATCCATTTCAAGGAATCGCAAACACTTGTAAGTGATAATCAGGAAGTTGCCGCTACCACAGGCAGGATCAAAGAACTTCATCTTGCTCATACGCTTCAACAGCGCATCGCATTTCTTGATGACTGGCTTCAGTTCATCGTAGAACTGCTTGGGACTCAGAGCACCGATATTCTTCATCTGGAATTTCTGCTCGTAAAACTCATAAAGCTTGTTATACTCCCCACGCAGTTCATCCAAGAACAGCGGATTGATTACCTTCATGATATTGGGTACGCTGGTATAGTGCATACCCTGATTGGCACGTTCCTCAGGATTCACTACCGCCTGAATCATGCTGCCAAAGATGTCGGGGTTGATGTCCTTCCAATCCAGTTCGCCACATTCGATAATAATGCGACGGGCCTTCTGTCCCATCTTGGGAATCTGGATATGTTTGGAGAAGAGGCCACCATTGACGTATGGGAACTGCTTGATGATACTCAGCGTTTCACGACTGCGCAGCGACACATCCATGATGTTAAAGGTATGCGCGAGGTAATCCGTCAGGTCGCTGCCATCCTCTTTGGTATATCGCTGGATGCTGCTGGTAAATAGGTTTTCCTCAAAGATACCGGTGTCCTCGGCAAAGAAGCAGAACAAAAGACGGCTGATAAAGATATTCAGGTCATGCAGGTCGTCATCGCTGCGGAATTCATTGTAGCTTCGCAATTCATCGTGCAGTTTAGCCAATTTCTCAGCAGCCTTGATGTCAGCAGGGCTTTCTTCCACATAGTGAACACGTTCTACATCCATCAACGGATAGAAGAAAGCAAAGTCTGATGGCAGTCGCTCCAATTGGTTCTCGTAGGTATCCTTCTCGCGGAGGTCGTAGGCCAATATCGACTTGCCATCGCTCACAGCGATAATTTTTGGAGCAGCCTTGATAATCTGTTCGTTCGTTTTCAGCTCTTCTAATTGACTTGTCAAGCCAAACATGCTGACAGGCTGATAGCAGAACAAGCCCTTGATGAGTAGTCCATCAAAGGTTTTGAGTATTCCTTTACCTTCCTTGTAGCGCTCGATGTCGCGTTCGCTTTTGCCAAAGGAATAGAGCAATTGGTAGCCCACTTCTGCAGGATCCACACCATTGCTGAACGAATCGGCCAGCCGTTGCTCTATCTCCCTATAGCCAAGTTGCAGTTTCTTTGCCATAGTTATTGATGATGAAGAAAGCGAACGGGATTCGTTCAGAAACGTGAGACACCAGCCAAGCGCATGAAAAAACGTGGACAATTTATACTTATCCAACGTCTCAGGCGCTTGGCCGGTGCCTTGATAAATGAGATAAGATAAACGCCCACGCCTATCGCGTGAGCATCCACTTATTTATTCTCATTTACCATCTATTATGCGGCCAAGCTTAAGAGACGTTTTGAATAAAAAGCGTACGCTTCATTTGTTTATACCCTCAATGTCATACCGCCACCCTGCACTCAGGGATAAGGCCGAAGCCTGTGCCGTTTACAGCACATCGGCGATACTTGATTGCAAAAGTAATAATAAAAAATGAGAATCCTACTTATACAAGCTCTTTTTACACATAATTTAATAGAAAACATAGGCAATAATATAGCAGTTGACCTAAAACAGAGCTAAAATTAATCTTTTATTACCTACCCATAGAGTAGCGGAAAACAGCCATTGAGTAAATTCTGCTACCCTGCTACTAAAATACACAAAGAGACACCCTGTGTGTGTGACATGTGTTTGTTACATTGTTACATGTACATTTAATCACGAAAGTGACAGTGACAAAGTGACATCGTCACGCCTCGGCCGCATCCGCTCTAAGAGCAACGAATCATTTACGGCTATAGTCTTTCCAACAATGCCACAGCGTATGCGGAGATGCCCTCCTGCCGTCCTGTGAATCCGAGCTTCTCCGTTGTGGTAGCCTTAATGGAGATCTGGTCCGGGTCGCAGCCAATGACTTCAGCCATTGCCTGCTGCATGGCAGGGATGTGTGGATTCATCTTCGGCCGTTCCGCACAGATGGTAGCATCGACGTTCACAAGGTGATAGCCTTTAGTGGCTATCAGTTCTATTGTCTTGCGAAGGATAATCTTGCTGTCCATACCCTCCGTCTCGTCCGATGTGTCAGGGAAGTGATAGCCGATGTCGCGCATGTTAGCGGCACCGAGTATGGCATCGCAGATGGCATGTATCAGCACGTCGGCATCACTGTGTCCTAACAGGCCCAGTTCATAGTCCAACTTGATTCCTCCCATCCACAGTTCCCTGTCGGGAACCAGCCGATGGACGTCGTAGCCCATTCCGACAACCCACCCCCTACCCCTCCCGTTCGGGAGGGGAGCTTGAGGTGCCGCTGTATCCTCAATGGCATCGGTTATTTCTTCCAACACGCCATCAATGTCGCAAAGGACTTCTTCGCTTGTGAATCTAAGTACTGTAAAGCCTGCCTGATTGAGGTATTCCGTACGTTCTCTATCCCTTTCCGGTTGTTCTCCTTCGAGATGATAGCCACCGTCCACCTCAACAATTAATTGGTTTTTCAGACTCACGAAGTCAGGTATATAGCCACAAATGGGATGTTGGCGACGGAAATGAACACCCATTTTATTGTCTGAAAGATAATTCCAAAGAACAGACTCTGCCTCAGTTGGGTTTTTCCGCATCTGGCGTGCTTTGTCCAAAAGCAACTGATAGGTGGATGCGTCAGTTGTCTCAAACCTGTTATTTCTCATCCTAAATAAATAATTAACTCAACTATTGCATGCTTTAAGGCCTTTAACAGTCCCCAAATTCTATCTAAACGCCCCTCCCGTTCGGGAGGGGTTGGCGGTTTTTCCTATTTCCTTAACAGGTCCCTGATGCCATCCATGCCGAATGCCAGATTGAAACGCA
>JAEEGG010013741.1_pt1 | contig 17272 bp, 12 predicted proteins | sample 9134161 | NCBI WGS metagenome assembly JAEEGG01 (sample SAMN16246543, study PRJNA631951) | gut metagenome | biome: gut microbiome; feature: rumen; material: CR-attached | host: Bos | place: Iran: Karaj | collected 2018-10 | reverse complement strand
CCCTTCTGAGCGCGCTCGCCGCGGTATGATTTGCCGATCTGGTAGCGCTTGAAGGGGAAGGTGAGCACGCCCTGGTTCTTCGCAACATATTTCGCGAGCGGAACGGTCAGGTCGAATCTCATGGTGAGATCGGTGTCGCCCTTCTCAAATCTGTATATCTGCTTCTCGGTCTCGCCTCCGGCCTTCGCGAGGAGTATCTCGCTGTATTCGAGCACCGGGGTGTCGAGCGGGAAGAATCCGTAACTGCCAAAGGTCTGCTCGAGTTTGGCTTTTACTCTCTCGAACAGTATCTGCTCGTCGGGCAGCAGCTCCATGAAGCCCGAAAGCGTGCGGGGTTGAACAATGTTTGCCATGTTGTTGCCTCCTTTTCTCTGTAAAGCGGTCACCTCGCAAACAGGTTTGCTCGGTGTCGCGTGCGCTCGGCACTCACTTCGTGCTCCTGCCGCCCGTAAAGACCCGCTCACAAGCCTTCGGCTTGCAGCGTGCCTTTTCCGTCCGGCACGGCTCCGCCGGCTGAGTGCTCTCGCTTTAACGCGCAAAAAAGTCCCTTTCGTAGCCTAAGCTCCGAAAGGGACGAATAAACAATATCCGCGGTTCCACCCTAATTGGTAAATACCCACTCTTAATGACTGTAACGTAGTCAACGGACCTGTTTGCAGGCCACTCGGGGGTGGTCTTCATATAACCTTCGCCGGCCCGCTCGCACCAAATGCGGACCTCTCTGGGGACTCGTGTCATACTACTCTTCCCGTCATCGTGTTGGCATTATTCTAGCACTTTTTGTCTGCCTGTCAAGGACATTTTCGCATTTATCCGCATATTATGCGGGTTTGTATGCCTCCGTCCGACAAATGTCCGTCTCAGACAAGATGCGCCCTGATCTCCGCAGGATCCATGGCACTCAGCATGATCGGCGGGATGTCAAGCACAGTCTTGCAGCCGCAGACACCGTCTTTGTTGAGGCGGTAAGCCGCTCTCGCGAACGCAACGAGCACCTGTGTGGTGAACTCGGGGTTCGAATCGAGCTTTAAGCTGTACTCGATCGTATGCTTATTCTCATTGTTCCAGCCGGATACGCCGCTGCGGATAACGAAGCCGCCGTGAGGCAGGCCCGCATGATCGCGCTTAAGCTCTTCCATGCTTATGAAATGCACTGTTGTATCGTAATCCGAGAAATAGTTGGGCATGGTCTTGATCTCGTTCTCGATCCTTGCGAGATCCGCACCCTCCTCGGCTACCACAAAGCACTCTCTCGTATGCTTCTGTCTGGTGGTCAGCTCGGGGCACTCACCGCTCCTTACGGCCTCGAGTGCCGCCGGAACCGGAATGGTGTACTGCCTTGCGTCAACTACGCCCTTGATGCGTCTGATCGCATCGGAATGGCCCTGGCTCACGCCCTTGCCCCAGAAGGTGTAGTCCTTGCCCTCGGGAAGGATCACATTGCCGTAGAGACGTGCGAGTGAGAACATACCGGGATCCCATCCGCAGGAAATGATGCCGATGTGGCCGCTTTCCTTTGCCGCCTTGTCTACATTTTCAAAATGCTCGGGAATCCTCGCATGTGTGTCGAAGCTGTCAACAACGTTGAAATACTTTACCGCTGCGGGAGTTTGCCCGGGCAGATCCGTTGCACTGCCGCCGCAGAGGATGAGCACGTCTATATCGTCCTTATGTGCCGCAAGATCGTTCGCGCTGTAAACAGCCGCGCCCTCTGTCCTGATCTGTACGGCTGCCGGATCTCTCCTGGTGAAAACGGCTTTCAGCTCCATATCCGCGTTGTGCTTAACCGCACATTCGATACCGCGTCCTAAGTTGCCGTAGCCGAGTATTCCTAATCTGATCATCTTTACTCGTCTCCTTTTCTTACATTGTTTTCCGCTGCTTCGCCCGCGGCGTCATCCATTGAGTGCTCATCGGTGTAAGTCACTGCCAGACCGCCCTCGGAGGTTTCGCGATAATTCTTTCCCATGTCACGCCCTGTATTATACATGGTCTTAATTACCATGTCGAGCGATATTTTACGCGAATCGCTGAGGAAATTCGCGAGTCGTACGGCATCGATCGCGCGCATCGCGGCAACCGCGTTTCTTTCTATGCAGGGGATCTGTACGAGACCCGCGATAGGGTCGCAGGTAAGTCCCAGATGATGCTCCATCGCTATCTCAGCGGCATACTCTATCTGGTCCAGATCCATGCCGTATGCCTCCGCCGCGGCCGCAGCAGCCATAGAGCACGCGGAGCCTACCTCCGCCTGACAGCCGCATTCCGCGCCGCTTATCGAGGCGTTGTGCTTGATAAGGTTCCCTACTAAGCCTCCCGTCGCCAGCGCGTGCAGTATCTCCCTGTCCGAGAAATCCTTACGTTCCTGGATAAAGCGGAGCACCGCGGGAACTATGCCGCAGGAACCGCATGTGGGAGCCGTTACGATCTCGCCGAGGCTCGCGTTCTGCTCGCTCACCGCAAATGCGTAGGAACAGACCACTCTGTTCTCCCTGGTCGCCGATGACTCATCCATGTGGTTGCGTCCGTACAGGGTCTTTGCCTTGCGCTGCAGTCCGAGACCGCCGGGCAGCACTCCTTCGGCCCTCAGGCCCTCTGTGATCGCGTGGCGCATCGTGGTCCATACCTCCTCGAGATAGTCCCAGATCTCGCGTCCCTCGACCTCCTGAACGTACTGCCAGAGCCTGATATCCTTGTCGTAGCAGTATTTCTTTATCTCGGCGAATGTGTTGAGCTTATAGATCTCCGGAGGTTTGATCCCGCCTTTTCCCTCGACGGTGATATCTCCTCCGCCGATGCTGTAAACGCGCCAGTAGCCTATCTGCTCGTTCTCCTTGAACGCGAACATCTCCATCGTGTTCGCGTGCGGCAGTCCGCGCTTTAACGGGTCAAATATGACTTCGATGTCATGGCCTGCGAACTCCTGCTTGATGATGACATCGGTCATGTGGCCCTTTCCTGTCTTAGCGAGGGACCCGTAAAGATAGACCTTGTATTCGTCCGCGTCGGGGAATTCCTTAAGAAAAAGCTTCGATGCCTTTGAAGGTCCCATCGTATGCGAGCTCGAAGGGCCGTGCCCTATTTTGTACAATTCACGTAATGATTCCATAATCCGCTCCGTTTATCCATATCCTGTATTACCGTTTCCCGGTTATGCCGGATCCGCATCCGTCCTTACTGCTTTCCGGTGATGCCGAATCCTCCTCTGGCCTCGCCCTTCATCTCCTCCGGATCGGCCTCCTCGAAGATTATCTCGGGCTGGTGTTTCTGTATCCTGAACTGGCATATCCTGTCGTTTATATTGATCTCGGTGTCACGCATTGCTATGACCGGCATGCACCACACATCCTCACAGCTGTATTTCCCGTAGCTCTCGTCTATGACCCCGCAGCTGTTGGCCTGTATTATTCCGAAGTTCTTATAGGTGGAGCTTCTAGGCACCACAACGGCCTCGTAGCCGTCCGGCAGCCTCATGCTGACTCCTAAGCTTATCAGCTTAAAATCGCCCTTTTTAAGCACAACATGCTCCGCCGCACGCAGGTCTATCCAGTCGGATTTCCCGTCGATGTAGCGAAGCTTGTCTATTTTGTCCGATAAATAAGTGATCCTGATCGTTTCCGACATATATGCACCTCTTTGATCCGTAAAACAGTTAAAAGAGTGTCGGGCGATCAGGATCGTATCATCCTTATTCAGTTTGGCCGGAACCTATCATCTCGCGCAGATGCGCGGCAACTGCGTTTCCGTCCGTCAACGCGCGGGTCTCGGTGTGATAATCGCTCAGGTTCGAAGAAAAAAGTAAACCGGTATGGAAGTCCATATCATCAGGGTAGACCGCGTAATAATACTCCTTATAGCGGGATATCCCCGCCGCGTCTTCTTCGTTTTCGTGCCAGATGACCGTGATCAGAGGCTCTGCGCCTTCCGTGCGGTCTCCGAATCCGATACCGTCTGAAATGACTTCGCCTTCAACACTCTCAATGTATTCAATTATCTGATCTCGAAGGTCTTCTGACTCGATGTTGTAACAGCTGCTCATAAGTCCGTCGTCGTTGCCGGCTGCGTCGTTCGGGAAGAATCCGGTCCCTGAATCCGAATCGGGCACATCCTCCGGCAGACCGTCGACCAGCCCGGTACAGTCAGATACGGGGGCCGCTGTAGCCATCGACTCGGTTACGGACTCAGTGGAACCGGGCAGCTCATCGGAACGCTCCTTAGCGCCTGTGGAGGCGATATACTTGGACTCGTCGATCGCAGCGGTATCCTCTTTATCAGCCTCATCCCACTCACCCGCATCCTGCATAACGGCCTCATCGGCTGCATTGGAAGTATAAGCGGGGGTGTCGGCCTTGTAATAAGATCCGCCGTTATCGGAAGCTCCCGTTGCCTCCATCGCGATGCTGTTGACGGCCGTATTGGTGTTGGAAGCGGGCGCAGCGGCGTCATTGGACGATGACTTCGACATGAACAGTCCGCTCCTTAAAACGCCGATCCCGAATATGCCTATGAGTGCCGCAGCGGCTATGCCTGCCGCGATCCTCGAGATGCGTCTCCAGTTGACCGGTCTCTTCTGTGCGGTCTGCCCCGCAGCTGCTGCGGGCTCAGCAGACCGAACAACCTTAACGGCCGGCTCCGCGCTGCCCGGGAATGCCTTTGCCGCATCGTCCGCGCTGCGTATGGCGCCCATCGTGCGGGCGATCAGATCGTCGCTTACCGAAAGTCCCAGATCGTCCCATGACTTGTCCAGGCCGTTCTTTATTAAATTTTCGAACTCCGCATCGGCTTCGTACCCATCGGCAAAAGCCTCGATATCAACTATATTGTCGGAGTTTTTGGCGGTTTCGTCAACAATATTTTTCCTGATATCATCGCTCATGGTCAGATCCTCCCTTCCAGTTTATTTTTAAGTACATCACGCGCACGGGAGAGACGGCTTTTGACCGTGCCTTCGGCTATACCTAAGGCCGCTGCGGTCTCGGCCACGCTCATCTCGTTAAAATACACGCTCATTACCACTTCGCGGTAAGCCTCGGGAAGAGACTCGACCGCCTGCCTTATGGTCCTGTCCCGGTCGGCGTTCTCGACTTCCTCGAAATCGTTGTCCGAGACAATGGCGTCTTCTTCAAATTCCATCATCGGAACGACCTTTTGCTGATAGGCGCTCTTTAAGTAGTCCTTACAGACATTGATCGTTATCCTGATCAGCCAGCTCTTTATCGAGCAGTCGCCGCGGAACTTGTCCATGTTGTAATAGGCCTTTATAAAGACCTCCTGGAACAGATCCTCGGCCGCGTCCCTGTCGTTCACATAGGCGTAAGCGGTTCGCAGGACCGCGTTGCCGTGCTCGCGCATGAGCTCCTCGATACTGCGGTCGCTTTGCTTTTTCTCTTCGTTCATGGCTCCCTTTCATGCATTAGACGAGTGTAAGTCACTTGCGGTTCCAAAAAATAGAGGGGACTTTTCGGCCCCCTCTGTAATCCTGTATCAGATCTCTTTTAAGAATACTTCGTATCCGCGTTCAGCTTCGTAGATGTCGGCCTTGCTGGAAAGCTCCCACGGCGCGTGCATATTGTGCAGTGCGACGCCGCTGTCGATAACTTCCATGTTGTACTTTGCCATGATGTAGGCGATGGTTCCGCCGCCGCCCTGATCAACCTTGCCGAGCTCGCAGAACTGGTATGATACATCGTTCTTGTCGAGGATCGCGCGGATCTTTGCGATGAACTCGGGGTTGGCGTCGTTCGAGCCGGACTTTCCGCGGGAACCGGTGAACTTGTTGAATGACATGCCGTATCCGAGGTATGCCGCATTCTTGGGCTCCATTACCGACGGGAAATTGGGATCGAACGCAGCGCTGACATCGGATGAGAGCATATGTGAGTTGGCCAGTGCCCTGCGGACCTTCAGCTCGCTGTACTCGCCCCTCTTGTCCATGAGCTCCGCAACCGCGTTTTCAAAGAATACCGAGGTCATGCCGGTAGCGCCCACGCTGCCGATCTCCTCCTTGTCGACGAGGATGCATACAGCAGTCCTGTCAACGGATGTCGTATTGAACAGTGCCTTTGCAGAGGTAAATGCGCAGATCCTGTCGTCCTGGCCGTAGCCGTATACCATGCTGCGGTCGAGACCGAAATCCCTCGCGCGTCCCGCGGGAACGACCTCGAGCTCCGCTGAGAGGAAATCCTCCTCCTCGAAGCCGTACTTGTCTTTGATAAGCTTGAGAACATTTGTCTTAACGGCGTCCTTGTCGGCGTCCTTAAGCGGAATGCTGCCGACTAAGATGTTGAGGTCCTCGCCCTCGATGACCTTTGCTCCGTCCTTCTTGAGCTGGTCCTGCGAAAGATGGATCAGCAGGTCGGAAATACCGATAACGGGATCCTTATCGTCCTCACCGATAACGATGTTCAGTGTGGTGCCGTCCTTCCTGCATACAACGCCGTGAATGGCGAGCGGGATGGTAACCCACTGATACTTCTTGATGCCGCCGTAGTAATGCGTATCGAGCAGGCAAAGCTCCTTATCCTCATAGACAGGGTTCTGCTTGATGTCGATCCTGGGCGAGTCGATATGCGCTCCGAGCAGCTTCATGCCCTTCTCGAGCGGCTCGCTGCCGACTACGAACAGAGCGATGGCCTTGCCCATATTAACGGAGTAAAGCTTGTCTCCGGTCTTAACCTTTTTAACGGAATCGATATCCTTGTAGCCGAGCGCCTTTGCCTGTCTGACGATCTCAGCAACGCACTCTCTCTCGGTCTTGCACTTTGAAATGAATTCCTTGTACTCATCCGCGAGCTTGTCCACAGCCTTGAGCTGCGCTGCCGAATACTTCAGCCATGCGTTCTTTTTCTTTTTGTCATCCGCCTTCCCGGCGGGCTTTGCGGGCGTGCTTTTCTTTGTCGCCATATAAATACCTCCTATTCGGAAACAGGATTAATGCTTGGATATCCTACTGCTCCGAGAACAGACATGCGATGACCTCGTCGAGTGTCGCGGTCACGTCGTTGTAGTTGTACGACATCATCTGCTCCTCAGCCCTGTGTATCAGCTCCATGACCTTTTCGTTGCTGTACATGAACGATGACAGTGAATAGAACAGCATCTCTGCCTCATTCACACGGTAATCGCTGAGATACCCTCGCAGCTCGTAGAGTATCAAAAGAAGATCCTCTTTATCGATAAGACCTTTATTTATCTCCTTTTCCTGCGTCATTATAACACTTCTTATGGAAGTTAACAACCTGTCAAATTCTTCGCTGAAAGCCTGCGTTTTCTCCTCGAGGGACTGGCGGTTTCCCTGCTTTGCGGCGGTCTCGAGCTCCCTGGCGCGGACCTCCAGCCCGTCGGCTCCGATAACCTGCGCAACGCCCAGTATGCCGTGCATCGTTACGATGTAGCTCTTGTAATCGTGCTGTTCGAGGTAGTGGTTGAGCATCAGTGCCTTGGTATCGCTGCTGCGGCAGGTGGTCATAAGGACGTCCCTGTATTCCTCCGCGCTGCCCCCGAAATTCGCGAGCGCCGCCCTGACGTTAAGCCCCATTTTCTCGAGCGCGATGAGTTCCTCCATGTCGAGATCGTAATCCGAGAAGAATGTCAGTTTTTCCTCGGCGATATTGTTCTTCAGTACTGCCTCGATATCGGCGTAGCCCGGCTTGTCCCCGAAAGTATCGATCCGTATCCCGCTCCTGCCTTTTTGCTCCTGTGCGGCCGCGGCCTCACGGATCATGGCTGCCGTGTTCCTGCCTTCGGTGTCGGTCATTTTGGCGTCTGCGAGTATGAGATCGTAATCAATCCTCTGCAGCAGATCGCAGGACTCCTTTGTGCTGTCGGTGATATCCGCCATAACGCCGTAGGCGGAGAGCAGCTTTCTGATCTTGCCTGCGCGGCCGAGGTTCCTGGCTACGACCAGTATGCGCGCGTTGCGCGCAAGGAAAGGCACCTCGCGGTCCCTGCCCGACGCCTCGATCTCGTACCTGTCACCGATCGTCTCGGCTCCGACCTTGCCCTGGCTGACAGTCAGCGTGAACATGCAGCCCTTGCCCGGTCTGGTCTTTACGGTGAGCTTGCCGCCCATCTTGCCTGCGAGATACCCTGTAGTGTACAGTCCCATCGCCACGAAATCCATGCCGATTGCCTTATTGTCGGGGTCGCTCTCGATGATCCCCGCCGCGATGCTGTTCTGCAGCAGTCCCCTGCCCGTATCGATCATGTCGAACTGCAGCATGACCCTGCCGTCTTCGTCATTCGCGACGCTGGCGGCAAACGTAACGCTCCCCTCTTCGGTCGCGGAGATCGCGCCCTCTGCGAGGTTGGTGAGCATGGAGATGATCAGTTCGGCGTCGCCGAACATCTTATAGGGGATACCGGGATCGATGTCAATGACGGCCTCGATGTTTTTCTTTGCAGCACCCTGCTCGAGGACCTTTCTGATAGCAAGAACGATTTCTTCGAAATTGTATTCCTCCTCAACGATCTCGTAATCGTTATGGAGTATCTTTAAGAGTGAAAAGACTGCATCCGCGGTGTGCATCACGACCGTGGCGGAATGTCTGATCTCGGTCAGCCTCTCGAGCACCTCATCGCTCACAGCCTCATGAGAAATAAGCTCGGCAGATCCGAATATCGTGTTCACCGCGCTCCGGATGTCGGCGCCGAGCTGCTTCACCGCCGTGGACGGATTGAAATTGTCCGTGATATAGTCAACAAGCATTCCTTTATTATCTTTCATACAGACTCCGCAGAAAAGAAAAGACCTACTCATGACTGAGCAGGTCTTAAATCAACCGCAACCTGCGGCTAATATCATCAACCGATAACTTTCTTGATAGCTTCGATAACACGGTCAGCCTGGAAAGGCTTAACGATGAAATCCTTTGCGCCGGACTGGATCGACTCGATAACCATAGCCTGCTGGCCCATAGCCGAGCACATGATCGCAACGGCACCGGGATCGGACTCTTTGATCTTCTTCAAGGCCTGGATGCCGTCCATCTCGGGCATAGTGATATCAAGCATAACAAGGTCGGGCTTGGTCTCGGCATATTTAGCAACGGCGATAGCACCGTTCTCAGCCTCTCCCGCTACCTCGTATCCGTTCTTTGTAAGGATATCCTTGATCATCATTCTCATGAAAGCAGCGTCATCACATACAAGTACTCTTTTAGCCATAGGTAAAATCTCCTATCCCTTTCTAATCTGTTTTTAACTATACCCTAGAATTTGTTATCTGTCAAGTTTTATATAAGAATTCATAAAAAGAAAAATTTATATCATTTTTCCTTCTTTTCCGCAAGTATGTTTTTGAGGTCTTCAACACTAAAGGTGTAGCTCGAACCGCAAAACTGGCAGTTGACCTCGATCGGCTTATCCTCGGCGATCATCTCCCTGATGTCGGCCGCGTCTATGCTCATCACGGCCTTGCGGACGCGCTCCTTGCCGCAGTCGCAGTAGAATCTCGCGGGAATGTGATCGACTATCTTAAGGTCCATGTCCCCGAATATCTCTTCGACGATCCCCTCGGGTGTCTTACCCGCGGCGAGCATCGAAGTCACGGGCTCTAAGCTCCCGAGTCTCTCCTCAAGTTTCGTGATCACTTCATCCTCCGCGAAAGGAAGCAGCTGGATGATAAAGCCTCCCGCGCAGATGACCTTTCCGCCCGGCTCTACGAGTACGCCAAGCGCTACCGATGAAGGTACCTGCTCGGAATTGACGAAATAATAGGTCAGGTCCTCGGCGATCTCGCCCGATACCAGCTCAGTCTGTCCCGAAAACGGCTCCTTAAGGCCCATGTCCTTGATGACCGTAAGGATGCCCTTCCCGATCGCCGCTCCCACGTCGAGCTTGCCTGAAGGCTTGAGAGGTATCTCTACTACCGGGTTCTTTGCGTAGCCCTTTACGCAGACGATCTCGCGGCCCGCTGCCCCGGCGCTCTCTCCGGCCCCGTCCTTTCCGCTGCCGGCAGGATCGGTCACGCCGAGCCCCGCAGTCACCGTAAGTCCTCCGACCGGCCCGCTGCCCTCGATCTGCAGCGTCAGCACATCGGTCTCATTCTTCAGCATGCTGCCCATCAGCGCTCCTGCCGTCAGGAGCCTGCCGAGCGCCGCCGTTACGACATTGCTCGTTTTGTGCCTCCCCGCCGCCTCCGCTACGAGCTCCGTCGAGGTCATCGCAAATATCCTGATATTGTCGTTCGCCGCTGTGGCGCGGACTATGTAATCGCCCATTTATCAAACATCTCCGTTTCTATATCTGTTTCTATAGCTGTTTTAACCGCTGCCGGATACCGTCCGTCATTTCTTCCGGCTCTTTGCGACAAAATATACTCTCTCGCTCTCACGCGCCGGCTCATCCTCGGTAAACGCGTCAAATACGCCGAGCAGCTCGAGGTCCGCGTGTTTTAAGGTTTTCTTTACCTCTGAGAGGGTGTACGACCTCTGGTAGTGGGTCTCCTCAAAGCGCGTGTATCTGTCGCTCTTTCCGTCCCGCATGTAAACGGTCATGTCGAACTCGTTTATCCTGCTCTCGGGATCGTAATAGTTTTCCCAGATAAAGCTGCCCTCGTCGCGGTTCTCGCATATCGTGCTCTCACCGAGTACCTTGCTGTAATAATACGGTGTGCGCATATCGAACACGAACAGCCCGCCCGGCTCGAGATAATTGCTCACGAGTCCGAATACATCGGACAGCTCCCCGTCACCTACTATGTAATTGAGGCTGTCGCAGACGCTCACGACCGCGGCGACCGTTCCGTATAGCTCGAACTCGCGCATGTCCTGGCAGAGGTAGAGTATGCTCTCATCGCCCTTTTTCTCGTGGTCCCTGGCCTTTTGCAGCATCTCCGCCGAGGCGTCGATGCCGATCATGTCATAGCCCCTGTCCCTGAGCCTCCTCGTTATGCTGCCTGTTCCGCAGCCGAGCTCGCACACCAGCGGCACATCGGTATTCAGTCCCGGCTTTATCCCGTATTTTTTCAGCAGCGAATCGATATAATCGCTCCACTCGTCATAAGGGACATTGTCCATGAACAGGTCGTAGACCCGGGCAAAATCCGTGTACTGTTCCATACAGCTCCGTTCCGTGCGGACCCGCGGGACGCATATGTGCCCCTCCTGCCGCACAAAGTGCATATCAAAGTGTAATGACCTTCCCCAGAGAGAAGGAATATATGACGCATTCATCCGCCGCGATCCCGGTTATGCGCGATACGGCCTCCGCGTAGTTATGCAGCTGCGCGTGGTAGCGCTTTGTGAGCACTTCCTCGCCGTCCGAGCCCACACGGTCGGTCTTGTAATCGAGTATCACGTATCTGCCGTTCTCGCTGAACATGCAGTCGATGATGCCCTGCACGGGTATCACTTCTTCCTCACCCGCAAACCGCACCGGATCGATGTCGCACGCCCTTCTTCCGAGCACGAACGGCTGCTCCCGCCGCAGATGCCCGGCCGCGTCAGCCTCAGCCATGCGTTTTGCGAGGTCCGTGTCCAAAAACGCGGCGATATCCGATGCCTTTACCATCGCGCGCTCCGTACTGTCAATTATAGCACGTTCCTCAAGCGAATCAAGGAATGCGTTCACTTCGCCCTCGCCCTTAAGCGTAAACGGTATGAACTGCATCACGAGGTGATAGATCGTACCTCTGGCCGCGCCGCCCGAAGCGGTGCCTCCGAGCCACGGCGCCGTCTCGCCCTCTTCCTCCATGCTCGCGTGTTTTATGTCGGAAACCGAGAGCTTTACCGGCAGGACCTCCCTGTCCGCGTGAGGGTATTCGTAGTTTAACATCGCCCGAAGTTCCGAGTCTCCCGGATCGGGGATATTCTCGAAAAACTCTCGTGTGCGCGGGATGTCCTTTTCATCGTCCGCCGCATCATCACCGCCGTCTGCCCCTGCTGCTCCGCGCTCATCCGCGTCCGCCTCCACGATCTTAAAATCATCCGGGTGCATCAGCGCCGCGGGATATACAAAGTCAAACAGGCATTTTGCGTCGGCAATGTACGAGACCGGATAATGCGCGCGGTTCGCGTCCGCCTCGGCCTGCCATTTGTCGGGTTTGTACTCCTTTGTCCCGACCGCGCCGATCATGATCAGTTTCTGTTCGGCACGCGTCATCGCAACATAGAGGAGTCTGAGCTCCTCGCCTATATAATCGTTTTCCATGCGCAGCCGCACAAGACTCCTGCGCAGTGTATCCGAACGCACCCTGCGCACAAGATCTGTGTATTTTGTCCCGATGCCGTAGTCTGAGCTGATGATGACCGCAGGGGACGCGTCCTTGTCCCTTAAGAGCTTTCCCATGCCGCCGACTATCACGACGGGGAACTCCAGTCCTTTTGATTTGTGGATCGTAAGTATGCGGACCGAATCGCCCGCCTCGGCATTTACGGCTTCTTCGAGATCCTGCTCGGAGGTGATTATCTGCTCCAGATAGCGCACAAAGCTGAAAAGCCCCGAATAGCCGCCCGCCTCATATTCCGAGGCGTAGTTTATCAGCATCTCGAGGTTGGCCGCTCTTTTCTGTCCGCCGGGGAGTGCCGAGCAGTACAGCTCAAAGCCTGTTTTCTCGTAGATCTTCGCTATAACGCCCGCTATATCGCGGTTCAGGTTCATGCCGCAGATCTCATTATAGAGAGCAAGGAAAGCATTGACATCGGCGCGCACGTCGTCTGCCGGGCCTTCCTTTGCGTACATGTTGAGCGAATCCCAGAAAGGCACGTCGATCCCGCCGAAGGTCCTGATCGCGACCAGTTCGTCATTGCTCATGCCGACCGGCTCCGAGCGCAGCACTGCGGCAAGAGGAATGTCCTGCCTGGGATTGTCCAGTATCCGCAGGAAATTGAGCATCACGGTCACCTCGTAGGAGCCTAAGAACCCTCCGCTCATATCGCAGAACACCGGAACTCCCGCTGCCTCGAGCTCCTCGGTATAGCAGTCCGCCCAGCCCTTTGTGACTCGCAGGAGGATAACGATATCCCCGTAGCCTATCCTGTGCTCCTTTTCCGTGCCTTTTCCGATGATGTATCCGCTGTCGATCAGCTCTTTGATGCGCGCCGCCGCGGTCCGGGCCTCCAGATGCCTCAAAGCATCGGCGCCGCTGCCGCTCTCCTCATCAAGGTCCTCGCTCGAGAGCATGATCAGCTCGGTCTTATGCTCGTCGAGCACGGGCATATCGCCCCCCGCGAGCTCTCTCTGTCCGCACACGAGCGCGGCCTCTTCATCGTAATCTATGCCGCCGACCGTCGCGACCATCGACTTATAAAAAACATCGTTCGTGCTGTCGAGCACCTCGGGCCTGCTCCTGAAATTCCGTCCGAGCGAGATGACCCTTCCGTGCCCGCTCCCGCTCCTGTAATCCGCGAAGCGGTTCATGAACAGCTCGGGCTTTGCCATCCTGAAACGGTAGATGCTCTGTTTTACGTCACCGACCATGAATGTCAGGGGCTTTTCGTTATCCGCGCCCGCGATGATGTTCACCATCTGTTCCTGAACAAAGTTGCTGTCCTGGTATTCATCGACAAATATGTCGGTAAACCTGTCGCGCAGCTCCTTTGCCGCATGCGAAGGCACGATATTGCCGTCGGCGTCCCTGTCGGCGAGTATCTCCAGCGTAAAATGCTCAAGGTCCCCGAAATCTATGACGTTCTTATCTTTTTTCGCGGCGGCAAAGCGCCTCATGAACTCTTTGGTGATACGGATGAGGGTGATCACCGGGCCCGCGGAAAGGCTCAGTTCCTCCGCGATCTCCGCATCGCCCGCGTAAAAATAGTCTTTTTTAATGTCGGCTACGGCCTTTTTATAATCGTCCCTCAGAGCCCTTACCCGCTCCTTTAAGTCCTCGTCCCCGCCCTTTTTCGAGCTGAGGCGCGAAAATCCCGAAAACGAAGTGATCGCGTCCTTAAACTCCGTATAATTTTTCGCTCCGGTAAGGCTCGAAAATATCACATTGTCATCGGATATCGCGTCCTCGTACTGTGCCGGGCCGTCCGTCATCCTGCACATCCCGAGCGCCGTAAGGACCATCGGCGCGATGTCGCATATGCGTGAATGCGCGTAGGAATAGATATAGTCCTTCCACTCGTCCTTCAGACCCGCTCTCCCGTCTCTCTCGGCGATAAACTCCGCCTCGAGCCTGTCCAGCCAGTCAAAGGGCCATGCCTGCGCTTCCGCGGCATTGCGCAGCTTCAGGATCAGTTCTTCGATACGGTCGTCGTTTTTCGATGTGGCAAAGCTCTCGACCATCTCCGTAAAATCCGCGTCATCCGCCGCATAATACTCCTCGAGCAGGTCATCGAGTACCGTATTGCGCATGAGTACGAGCTCCGCGGTCTCGCCTATCCTGAACGCCGGATCGATATCTATTTCATGGAAATACTCCCGGACAACGCTCGAACAGAAGCTGTCGATGGTCGTGATCGACGCGTTGTGCAGCAGCATCTGCTGCCTTTGCAGGTTTCGGTCGTCGGGATTGTCCAGAATGAGCTTTTCCAGCCCGTCGGCCAGCTTTTCCCGCATATGCGACGCGGCGTCTTTGGTAAAAGTCATGACCAGCAGCCTGTCCACGTCCAGCCCGTCCTGCGTGATCAGGCGCAGTATGCGCTCAACCAGGACCGAGGTCTTGCCGGCACCCGCCGCAGCCGAAACCAGCAGGTTCTCGTTCCTGCTCTCTATTACGCTTCGCTGTTCAGCGCTCCATCTATTTTCTCCCATACTTCGTCCTCCGACGAAAACTTTTTAAGTTTCCTGTATCTGTCACCGAGGCTGCAGTCAAAACCGCACACGCCGCCGTACGGGCAGTACGCGCACGGGTTCAAGCTCCCCTCCTCGTAAGGGTCGGTATCCACCCTGCCTGCCAGGATCGCGTCCGCCTCGGTCCGCATCTTGTGCTCGACATACTCTCCGATCTTTTCGAACTGCTCCGGGCTCATTACCTTTGTGTTTTTGGTCAGTTCGCCCTTCGCGCTGATCTCGGCCGGGATCACGGGGGACCTGTAGCTGCCGATGGGATAGACTCCGTCCGCGTCCGCAAGCTTCTCATCGTGCAGGCGCAGCATCTTTCCACCGTCCTGCGAAGGCCCCTTCATCCTGAGCGCCATGGTTATCTTGTCCCCGACGTCGTCGTTTATGCCGCCGTCGATGACCGGATCGTCGATATTGTAGTAGTACATGCCCGAAAATTCAGGCTTTTCGCCGTCCGCTCCGAGTTCCTTCATGCCCTCCTGCATGTACACGGCCAGCTGTATCTGCAGGCCGTAAAACAGCTTTGAGAGGTTGAAATCCTTTTTGCCCGACTTATAATCCACGACGCGGAGTACCTTTTTGCCGTCCTTTTCGCAGACATCCATTCGGTCGATCTTGCCCGTAAGGCTCATGAACTCGCCCGCGTGCTTAAAGCCTTTCTCAAAGAATGCCGGCTCGAACGCGCCCGCCTTTATCTGCGCGTCGAGCGTCTCGATCGTCCTGTCGAGCACGCGCGCCACGCGCCTCCTGATATACTCGTTGCGCTTGCTGTCGGATAGTATATCCGCGTATTCATCAAACGCGCCCTCTATCGCGGTCTTCTCGATGTTCTCGCGCTCCGCGCGCTCCGTATCATGCCATCTGCGCCCGCTCTTTTTAAGTATCTCACAGTAATTCTCGAGCGCTTTGTGGTAGATGTTTCCGAGCTCGAGCCCGCCGACGGCGTATTCGCGCGGCTCGTCGAGCCTCAGGCCGTATTTGAGGAAATGCTTGAACGCGCATTCCGCAAAACTCTCGAGCATCGAAACACTGCCGACAAGCATCCTGCCGTAGAGCTTTTCCGCGCTCTCGGGCGTGATGCGCTCGGGCAGACGTTTTCTGAACGCCGCATCGACCAGTCTCCCGTACAGTCCCTTATCGCGTGTCAGGACCTCGTACAGCAGCTGCCGCTCGGTCTCTTTGATGTCCTTGGGCTGCCTCTCGCGGATCAGGTCCGCCGCAGTCCTCCTGCCGCGGTCACTCCCGAGCATCACCTCGGGATCGTCCGCGAAAATGTCTTTTATCCGAAGCCCCGCGAACATCTTCATCAGTTTTCCGAAAACGTACGACGGCCTGCCCGGTTTCTTATCCGCAGTCATCCTGTGATAAGACAGATACAGCCGCTCTGTGGGCTTGGTAAGGTTCAGGTACAGATAAAACTCGTTCAGATACGCGCTCTGCCGCTTTGTGGGCGAGAGCTCGATATCGTTTTCCGCAAATATGCTCCTGTCGGCGTCCGAGAGGAGTCCTGCGTCCCCGCCCGAAGCGGGGATGAGTCCGTCGTTGCACCCGAGCAGGAAAAGCGCCTTTACCGAGGTAAATCGCGTCCTCTCCATGTCTCCGAGCACTACGCTGTCGCTCCCCTGCGGGATCAGTGCCAGCTTTGCCTCCGAAAAACCGGTCTCGAGTATATCCGAGAACTCCGAAGGATCGATGATATCGTCTCCGAGCAGCAGGCATATCCTCTCAAATACCGCCTCTATCTTTTCCTGCAGCTGCGCGGCTTCGAGTCCCTCAAGGCGCACCTCGTACACGGGGCTCTCTTTTTTTTCTTCGGCCTCTTTTTCGAGACGTTCGTAAACCTCGCAGTTCTTGAGCAGTGTCTTTATGGCCTCTATGCGGTCGGATACCTTAACGTTTTTTGCCGCAACGGTCTCGAGCGGCCCGGATGTAACGGCGATCACGCGCTCCCTGATGGCATTTATGCGGTCGAGGTCGATAGCGTATCTGCCGCGGTACTTCCCTGTCCAGGTCTTTTTCCACATGCCCCTGCCGCGTATCGCGCGGGATGCGCAGTAGTTCTCCAGCAGTACGATGTCGTCCTCACCGATCCCGGTCAGCCCGGTCTTTAAGAACCTGAACACGCTCTCGTAAGCGTAATCGCGCTCCGCGATCTCGAGCGCAGCCCTGATGAATTCAACCGGCGCGGTCCCGAGTATGTTCTTTTTGGCATCGACGAAATAGGGTATGCCCGCAGCCGCGAACTCTCTCTCGGCGAGCCTTCCGTACAGGTTCGCGTCCCCGGTTATGATGCCGATGTCCCCGTATCTGCAGCCCGTCTGCGAGACAAGCCTCCTTATCTCGCATATCGCAAATCTGATCTCCGCCGCGGGGCTCTCGCACGATACGAGCCTGATCCCGCCGCGATCGGTGTATGTCTGCCTCTTCCGCCTGAATATCGAGCGTTCGAGCGCCGCCATATCGGGCGCGTTCTTAAAACGCGGCGGTATCTCCGGAGCGATGATCCTCTTTATGATATCTGTGCCGGTCCCGTCCGCGAGGCGCG
>JAEEGG010013737.1_pt1 | contig 17277 bp, 13 predicted proteins | sample 9134161 | NCBI WGS metagenome assembly JAEEGG01 (sample SAMN16246543, study PRJNA631951) | gut metagenome | biome: gut microbiome; feature: rumen; material: CR-attached | host: Bos | place: Iran: Karaj | collected 2018-10 | reverse complement strand
CCATGGTGGCCACCGGCGACCGTAGTGAGAAAGTGCGCACGTATAACTACCCCCAAAGCCGTGTCACCGACCACCGCATCGGCTACACCATGTATAACCTTCCCGCCTTCATGGACGGCGACATCGAAGACCTTATCGACGCCCTCCAGTTAGCCGAAAACGCCGAGAAGCTGAAAGAAAGCGTCGGCTGAACCCCTCACCACACATACCCCACCGACACCACGGCCTGGGCGGTGCTTTTAGGAAGGATATAGCTGGCCAAGACAGTGCCTCTGTCAAGGTCAAGATCCACAATACCGCTGGGATACTCGCTCAGGTCAATATCGCTGTAACTGCCGAGAAGGGACAGTATGCTGAACGAGTAGAAGCAGTACTGCAGCCTTAGCCCGCAAAACCACTCTTCATTAAACCAGTATTTCACTCCCGCATTGACATCGAAGTGGAAGTTGAACAATCCCAGTAAAAGCATTTCAATGTCCCCTTCGCTGTCCGTATGGCTTTCCGTTACAATGCCATCCACCTTCACCTTGCTCCTTATCTGCGGCGACATAGTGATGCCGAGTCCTGCGCTGACCGAGAATTGGTCGGAAATCATGTAGCTGAGGAAAGGGTTTGCCTGGAGCAGAATGCGCTGGGCGTTGTACTGCAACGTATGGGTCTCTGTCTTCCCGTCGCGGGCAATGTTTACCGTGCCGCTGAACGGATTGATGCCATAAAAGACCGATAAATAGTTGCCAAACTCTATGGTGCGGTTGTGACGGGTTTCATAACCATAAAAGAGACCGGCGTTGAAACCATAGTTGTTAGTAAGGGTTCCGGTCACATCAAGGTCGTGACTCATTCCGTCAGGGCCGGCAGCTGACGCCGACACACCGAAATATTGTGGACTATAGGAAGGACTGAGACTGACTCCGAACTGGCGTTCTCCTGCGCCTGGCAAATACACAATATACTGTGCATAGGCACACGACAGCAGAGCCACAAGGGACAGCAGGGCAATGATTCTTTTCATGTCGAGTTTTATTTGAGATATTGAGGGTTTTAGGGTTTTAGGGTTTGAGAGTTTGAGGGGGTGTTTTATCCCTAAAACCCTTCTCCCCTAAAACCTTAAAACCCTATAACCCTTAATATTTGTGTTCAAGGCACAAGGCCGATGCCGACTTTGATGGTGAGAATATTGGACAGAATGGCGTCGGCATAGTGGAAGTAAGGGCGTACATCGCTTTCAAAGCCCACTACTTTGAGCAAGCCGTATGTAAAGCCATAATCTATCTGGTAGTTAAGTAGCAGGTGTTTGTAGAATATGTAGTTGCGTCCAATGCCGAGGTGGATGCCGTAGGTGTTGTTCAGGTGTTTGCCGTCGGGCAGGGAGAAACGTGTCATATGGACACCATAGTCAAAATAATAGCCCAACGGGGCAAAGTCGCTGTTTTTGTAGTGCCGCAGTTCGAGACCGAGAGTGAACAAGTTGCGCGAGCTGACAGCGATGGAGTCAAACCCCGTGTAATATCCATACTCCGAATAGCGGGACACATGGTAAGTTTGCGTAACGTCGGTGTAAGACTTGTGGTATCGGGCCGAGAAGGCAAGCGACAGGCTGCGCGACAGGGCAAACTCGGCAGATGCCCAGGGGGTGACAGCGAAGATGTGGTTGAGTTTTAAGGGCTGGTAGCCGCTGAGGCTTAGGTTGGCTCCAGCGGCAAAGGCAAAACGGTGGCCCATGAAACCCACAGGTTCGCGCTTGGAAGGCTTGAGGGCACGGCGGTAGGTGTCGTAGAGCATGGCATCAACAAGTGAAGGGTGGTCGGCCACGTTGTAGGAATAGGCCTGACGGGTGAGCATGCGCCCTTCGCGGGCATCAGCCACAAGCGACACCATGGTGGTGTGCTCCAACCCGGTGAGGGAGGACGACAAGACGAGAGGTGCAAAGGGGACAAGCAGGGCATAGAAGGGCGAGATAGCGCCTCGCTGTCCTTCGTTGTTGAGGACGGCAGTCATGGTGAGCGTTCGTGCACCATAGCGGTCGAGGAGGCTGTCCATGACCGACTGGGTGATGCGGCAAAGGCTGAAACGCCCTTTGGTAAGCCAGAACTCGTTCATCCATTCACACACGGTGAGGAAGTCGTTGTATTGGGTGTCGGAGACCATGGTGTGCATGCCCTGGTCGGAGAAATCGACGGTGTTGCCGCCGAGGTGGTGAACCGTCTGGACGATGCGCTTGGCAATGTCGTCCTCCCGTGTGTTGCTTTTAGAGGTAATGAGGTTGTCGTGTTTATCGACCACCCAGTAGTTGGGATTGAAGAGGAGCATCGCCTGACGGGCGGAGTCGGACTTGGCGGGTATAGGGGTGGCAGTACCGTCGAGATGGTGGCGTAGATGGGTGGCAAGGGTGGTGTCGGCCATAAGGAGGTCGGTGAGGGCATAGGCGGTGGGATTGCGGCGGGTCTGGCTTTGCCGTTTCTGTTTGATGCGCTCGTATTTGGTAAGGTTCTTGTCGGCGGCAGTGTCGGTGGTGGCAGCGCTGTCGTCGGCAACAGGCGGGGTGGAAAGGAAGTCAGGAGTGGCTTTATTAAGCGTGGTGCGGAGCAGCTCCATGAGGTGGTGCGACATGGCAGTATAATGCCCGTCGGAAGGAAAGCGGAGGTGTGCTTGCCATGCGCAGTGCAGGGCGGCCAGGGCGGCCTGTTCTGCAGACATAGTATGGAGGGCATAGCTCACCTGCTGGCTCTCGCCTTCGATCTTGTGGTAGTCGTCGGCAAGAATATCCTCGCGGTCGTTGCATTTTGCCACGGCGGTGCAGTAGAGCGCATGGGCATGATAGCGGTTGAGTACGGGGTCGTCAGGGACAAGGCGGAGGAGCAGCCAGCTGTTGTAGCAAGCTCGTGCGAAGTGCCCGTGCAGGAGATCCTGGCGTATGCATTCCATGCGTGCGGCATGGCGCAGACGGTTGAATTCATCGGGGGATGACATCAGGTATTTCGCTCCGCCGGAGTGACCCGCCAAAGCCTGTGCCGTGCGGTGGCGGCGAGAGAGAATGTTGGGGTGGGTACTTTGCCTGTCGTCGTAGTTGTCACGGGCGGTGATGTCGGCCACGGTGTCGAGCCAGCATCCGGTAAGCTTGTAGTACGGGGTGTTGAAATGGGTGGTGTCAAAGGGTATGTCGTCGAAAGGCAGTTCGCTGTACTGCAGTATGTCGAAAACGCTTTCGGTTACCTCTTTCCAGTAAGGGCTGCCGAGGTAGAAGAGGGCAATGCCGAGTGAGTCGGCCTCGTTCTCCATCTCCCGGCTGCGGGCATGGAGGCGCATAAAGTCGCCTGCCTGCTCTGCCTCGTCGTCAAGGTCCGGGTCTTTGTCGCCTTTCTTCTTCTTGTCGGCTTTCTTCTTCTTGTCCCCCACAAGGGTCTCCATGCCGTGGGCGCGGTAATAGTGAATGATTTCATGGGCGATGATAAAAGCCAGTTGCGCCTCGTTCTCCAGCTGTGCCACAAGTCCCGCATTGATGAATATCATGCCCTGGGGGGTGGTGAAAGCATTGACAACGGGGCTGGTGACGGTGTAGAAACGTAGTTCGGAACGCAGCTGGGGGTAGTCCTTGAGGAGTGTGTCGGCAATGCGAGCGGCAAGGAGGCTGATGGAGTCGCCATAGACAATATGGCCGCCAGCCAGCATCTTGTTGATGCGATAGGAGGCCTCGAGCAGCTGCTGCCGGTCGCGCACGCGCCTGCCAGCGTATTGTTCGGCACGCTGTACGTCGGTGTCGTATAGTTGCTGCACGCTCATCTTGAGGTCGGCGGGCACAGGGCCACGGCTGCGCAGAGTCTGGGCACAGACCAGTTGGACGGCTGCCACAGCGGCAAGGAGCAATAGGGTTTTCTTCATAGAGTCGGTATGAATGCTTGATTGTTTGAATGCTTGATTGCTTGAGTGATTGCTTGAGTGATTGCTTGATTGTTTGAGTGATTTGAACGCGTCAGCACTCAAGCATTAACACACTCAAGCATTCAAGCAATAACTCAACTTTCACTTTTCAATTTTCACTTTAGTTAATTGCTGCCGGTTGCCCGAGGTGAGCAATACAATGTACTCGCCCGGAGTGTCAAGGCTGTGAGCCGGCCCGGCCAAGGCTTGGCGCGAGAGTTCTATGAAACTCAGGTCCTCTTTGCCGTCGTGTGTAAGTGTCCACACATTCAGTGTGGCTTTGCTTTTAAACGGGGAGAAGAGTTTCACCTGTTTCGAAGGCGGAAAGGAGATATTGGCAATGTGGTCGGTCCAGGCCAGCATGACACCCGTAGGGGTGGGCAGCCATTTGTAGTCGAGATAGTCGCGGTCGTTCCAATTGGTGTTGGTGGTGGTTCGTTTCGCGGTGGTCCACAGTATCTTGCCGTTGGGGTCAACGCGCATGACCATCATGCCCATGCGTTGCTCTCCGGTAGGCACCCCGTTCAGAGTTGTTGTCCAAGACTGGTCAACCATCAGGTATGCCCCGTCGCTGTCGGCTATGCGCTGGCATATATGCCCGAACTGCACCCACAGGTGGCGCTGGTCGCGGTCTTCTTTGTCGTTGCAGAGCCGGTTTACCTCCTGCATGGTGAAAGGATGGTGCTGCACAGTGAGCTTTTTGCCGGCTATGTTGTAGCAATAGATGTCGATGCCGTCGATGTTGGCGCCAACAGGCATGAGCGTGTGGCTCTCGTGGCGGACGGCTGTGGCAAGCAGTATGTTGCCATTGCCGTAGCGCAACAGTTCACGTTGCAGAACCATGTCGCCTTCGGGCAGTTTGAACTCAACGTTGCGAATATCCTCGCCGTCAAGGATGGTGAAGCGGCATTCGCCATTGGCGCCGAATGAATAAAGGATGACATCGCCTTCGTCAGTGGCATAAATATTGTCGAAATTGGAGCGGGAGCAGTTCTGTGTCCAGTAGGCCTCCAGCTGGTGGTTATACAAACACACCTTCACCTCCGTGCCCTGCGCCGTGCGGTCGGCCACAAAAACACCAGCCAGCAGCTTCCCGTTGGGCGACACGGCATTGCCAAAGTAAAAGCGGTCGCCCTTCTCGCCGCTGTAGTCGGCCAGCATCAGGGGCTCGCCTTCGGGGGCGAGGGTGGCAAGACTGCGGCGGTCGCGATACACGCGCATGCCCTCTCCGATAAAAGTGGAGTAGAGCAGGTCTATATGCCCGTCGTTGATGAAGCCGCCATAGCAGCGGTAGTCTTCGCCGCCGTCCAAGCCGGCACGGCACTGCTCTTTGAGTCCCATGGTGTATTTCACCAACTCCAAACGGTTCTTGAGGCGGCCGCTGCGCTGTATAAGCACAACGCTTTCGCCGTCGCACCCGATAAAATGGGGAATGCTGTTCTTGACAATGCCTTTGCCTACAGGCAACTGGTCAAATGTGATGGTCTGTGCCTGCAACCCCGTGGCAAGCAGCAGGGCGGCAAGCAGCGACAGGAGATTCTTTTTCATAAACATAAAGGATTGAGGAGTGTGAGGGTTAACGTATGAATTTGTATCCAACGCCTATCATGAGTCCGTAGTTTGAGGTGAGGTTTTTGTCCTCGTCAAAAAAGCGGATGGGGATATGCACCTTGGCTGTGGCGGTGGCAAAGAAGTTGTCGGTAAAGTAATAGTATGCTCCTACTGTGCCGCTGAATCCGGCATGCATCCCGAAGGTGGGTTTTCTCATGGGGGACTCCTCGCGAGTCACGGTGCCTGTCACCTTGTCGGTGCGGGTAAGGGTGGAGTTGCGTGAGGTGAGGAAACTCTCGTAGAGGCCGGGCGCGATGTAGAGACTCAGGTTTTCCGTCAGGTAGTATCCCACCATGAAACGTTCCTCTACTGCAAGTGTCCATTCTTTCGTCTCAAAGCGCAGCCATTTCCCCCTGTTGGGGTCGTTTGCTTGCGAAGGCTGCTGGTCGCCGTCGAGGTTATAAACGAGTCCGGTGATGGCATAGTTCAGTTCTGCCTGGAATCCAGTGACCCACTTCGTACCCATGGCCATCTCGCCGTCGTAGCGGAATGAAAACGAAAGGGGCAGCCTCTCACGGATGTCGGTGGCATCGGGCGCCAGCTTGCTCGGCTGGTAGAAGGAGCCGACATGAAGGCTGAAAAGGTTGTCTCCCGTCCAGGGAGCGGTGGCTGGCTGGTAGTGGTAGATGACTTGTGCCGAGGCGGCACCGCCTGCAAGCATGGCCGCCAGAAGAATGAATAGGTGTTTTTTCATGTTAATGTATGTTTTGATTTATTTTTTCTTGGGAATACGGGCAGTGCATACATAGAGCTTGTTGCGCTTGTCATAGACAACTTCGACCTGGTAGCCCTTCAGCAGCATCTTCTTGGCCCATTCTTTCACTTTGTTGATGTCGGCGGACGAGAACTTGGTCTCCATCTGTTCATTGTGTTCATTGAATGCCTGGCTAAACGCCATGCCTTCTGTGTTGCCGCTCCGAATGAGGGTACAGGTCTTTTTCTTGGCATCGGAAAGGACTCTGTAGAGCAGGATGTCGAGGTCCGACTGGTTGTGGATGACGGTCTGGTTGATTTTGTCGCCATAGGTGTATTTGATGATGCAGAGGGTATCCAGCGCCTCGTCGGGGTTGACGGGTGCGGGGTCGTCAAGGTTCCAGTACATTTCGGTTGCCATGTCGGACATCATGATGCAGCTCTGCATGCAGAGGCTGCAAAGAACAATGGCAAGAACGGTTACAAAAAGTCTTTTCATGGGCTGTTATTGTAGCAGTTGGTCAATATGATTTTCGACAATGAGGTTAAACTGTTCCATGGTGGTGGTGTGGAAGATGCTGACGCATTGCAGCGCGCGCGAGGCTGCAGCCACATGCACGGTGTCGGCAAAATCGACAGGGGTGGGCGAAAGGATGCTGAGCACGATGTCGGGGTTGCCCTCCTGCAGCAGGGCTTTGGTCTCGGTGTCGGCTTCAGCTATATCAAACTCACGGCACAGCAGCGCCCAGCCCTCGGAATCGGTGGCCTGCAGCAGGGTGAGATCAACGCGCAGGGTGTCGTTCAGGCTCTTGCCCTTGATATAGGTGGCCTGGACACCGTCGCGGTGCTGCCAGCTGCGGTAGTAGGCGCTGCACTCGCTGTCGTCGGTCGTGCGCGGCCAGTACTTGCAGGCCAGTACTGCCGCCGCGACGGCGAGGATGACAATCAGCGTTATGGTCCAGCGGCGTTTCATAGGTTGCGAATTATTATGTCCGACGTGGCGATGGCCTCGCTGCGCTCTGCAAGCGTGGCACGGCTGGTGGCCTGGGCCGACACCTTGGGGGTGACACCCCAGAGCGACACGGCCACAAGCAGGGCGGCGCATGCTGTGACAACGTAGTGGCGACGGTTGGCACGGCGCAGGTAAGTGCTGTAAAGGGCATCGCCTTCCTCGACTACCTGCCGTTCCATGCAGTGCCGTGTGTGCCGCTGCAGCAGCAGTTCTATGTCGGACTCGTCAATATTGTTTGTTTTCATATATCTCTTTGTATATTTCTTTCAACTTTGTTACAATACGGCTCATGCGTTTGTTCAGCGTGTTTTCTTTCATCCCCATACGCACGGCTATCTCCGCGTTGGAATAGCCGTAAAAACGCTCCTGCAGTATCTGCCGGTCGTCGGGCGGCAGGTGCGACACCAGCTCCTCTATCAGCTCGCGGTCACTGTCGGCAGTGTCGGCCACGTTGGCGGCTTCGCCGAGCTGTGCCTCTGCTTTGATGCTCGGGCGGCGTACCTGGCGGACAAACACCGTGCGCATCACCTTCTGCATCCACCGGTTCACCTGCTGGGGTGTGCTGTCGCTGCGCAGCGTGTCGATGTTCTCCCACACGGCAATAAACACCTCCTGCATCATGTCCTCCGCATCCTCACGGCAATTGCTGTGCACAATGCAGTAGTGTTCAATATGCCGGCGGAATGTCCGCAGCAGCGACAGATACCTTTCGTTGCGTTCAGCTTCTATGTCGTGGCGTTGTTCGCACATTCTTTACGTCAGCCCGTGCATTGGGTTTGTTCATTGGGATTAGAGCCATTTTATTGCCTAAAAGTGACATCCGACAAAAAAAAATTCATGTTTACGATGCAAAGATACGAAAAAAAACAAAAACGGCAACCCAGCAAAACCTCTAAAACTCTTTTTTAACACAAATCTGTCATTAGGATTTTTATCTGCAAAAGAAAAAGAGGATGCCCGGTATAGGACATCCTCTTTCGTATTAAGTATAAGCTGACGCTTACTCTTCCTCGGCAGCGGCTTCCTCGTAGGCTTTGAGGAGGGCCTGCTGAACGTCGGCGGGGACGAGCTCGTAGCTGCTGAAGGTCATGGTGAAGGTACCGCGACCGCTGGTGAGTGAGCTCAGGGCGGTGCAGTAGCGGTTCATCTCGGCCAACGGGGCTTTGGCTTTCAGTGTGGTGTACTTGCCTTCGGCATCCATGCCCATGACGATGGCACGACGGCCCTGCAGGTCGGTCATCACACCACCCTGTGCCTCGGTGGGAACGGTGACAGCGATGTCGTAGATAGGCTCCTTGATCTTCGGGGCAGCCTGCTTGAAGGCCTCGCGGAAGGCGGTACGGCCGGCAATCTTGAAGGCGGTTTCGTTAGAGTCAACGGGGTGCATTTTACCGTCGAAGATGTTGACGACGATGTCACGGGCGTAGGAACCGGTCAGAGGACCCTGCTCCATCTTCTCCATGATACCCTTGAGGATGGCGGGCATGAAACGGGCATCGATGCTACCGCCGACAATGCAGTTGTTGAAGACCAGCTTGCCACCCCACTCCAGAGGATACTCCTGGGTGTCGCGGATGGGGTACTTGGTCTGGTTGGGCATACCGTCGTAGTAAGGCTCGATGAGCATGTGCACCTCACCGAACTGACCGGAACCACCGGACTGTTTCTTGTGGCGGTACATGGCCTCGGCGCTCTTGGTGATAGTCTCGCGGTAGGGGATGTTGGGAGCGGTGAAGTTGACGCCCAGCTTGTACTGGTTCTCAAAATACCACTTGATGGTGTTGAGGTGCAGCTCGCCCTGGCATCCGAGGATAACCTGACGCAGCTCGCGGCTGTTCTCGAGCGAGAGGCTGCGGTCGTAGGTGGCAAGGTCTTTCAGTGCGGCGCCGACCTTCTCGTCGTCGTTGCTGTTGGCAGCCTTCACGGCAACCTGGTAGATGGGAGTGGGGAACTCTATCTCGGTGACAACGTCGTCGGTGTTCTTCGGGGTGGTGAGGGTGTGGTTAATCTTGACGTCTTTCAGCTTGATGGTGCAGACGATGTCGCCGGCGCAGGCCTTCTCGACACGCTGACGGTTGCTGCCGCTGCAGACGAGCACCTGGCTGACGCGCTCCTTGCTCTGGTTGCAGGCGTTGATTACATCCTGAGCCTCGGCCAGCTCGCCGTCGTAGAGACGGAGGTAGGTGATTTCACCGAGGTTCTTGTCCTTGGCGCTCTTGAAGGCGAACGCCACAGTGGGGTTGGCGGAGTTGCACTTCAGTTCCTTGCCGCCTTTGGTCTTCTTGGCCTCGGCCACCTCGCAGGGAGCGGGGACATTCTGGCAGATGAACTCAAGCAGACGGTTGACGCCGAAGTTCTCCTTGGCGCTGGTGCAGAGGATGGGGAAAAGGTCGCGCTTGTCGATAGCGAGTTTGAGGGCTTTGGTGAGTTCCTCGGGGGTGAGGTCGCCGTTCTCGAAGTATTTTTCCATCAGTTCGTCGTCAGCGGCGGCAGCCTCTTCAACGAGAGCCATGCGCATCTCCTCGGCCTTGTCGGCATATTCAGCGGGGATGTCGGCCTCGGTGTATTTGCCATCGGTGAAGGTGTACATCTTGTTGGCCACAATATCGACCACCTGGTTAAAGCCAAGACCGGCGTTGGTGGGGAACTGCAGCACGGTGCACTTGCCACCGAAGAAGTCTTTGAGCTGATTGACGCTCTCGTCGAAGTTGGCCTTCTCAGCGTCCAGATGGTTGACCACGAAAATCATGGGGGTGCCCAGTTTGTTGCTGTAGCGGTTGGCAATCTCGGTGCCCACCTCGACGCCGCTCTGGGCGTTGACGACCACGACGGCAGCCTCGACCACGTTGAGGGCGCTGTCGAGCTCACCTTGATAGTCGGCGAAACCGGGAACATCGATAATGTTCACCTTCTTGCCACCAAATTCGGTGTACATGAGGGTGTTCTCCACGGAGTAGCCGCGGTCGTGCTCGATGTCGCGATAGTCGCTGATGGTGTTCTTGCTGTCCACGGAGCCACGACGGTTGATAAGGCCGCCGCAGAATGCCATGGCTTCAGCCATAGAGGTCTTGCCGGATTTGGCACCGCCCACGAGGGCGATGTTGCGGATGTCGGTTGTCTGGTAAACTTTCATTGTTATGTATTATATTAATTTATTGTTATCTGTTTAAGTGTAAGCACACTAAGAGCAAAAGACCAGGCCTTTCACTCCAGTAAATCGAATGGCAAAGATACGAACTTTTTTTGAATTATCACCACCTGTGGTCGAAATATCCTTTTTTTTGTGTACTTTTGCATTGCTAAACGATATTGAAGTCAGGCATGGGTATTATTGCAAAACAGAGCATTAAAGGCGCTTTGGCGAATTATCTGGGTGTCCTTATAGGGGCTTTCACCACGTTTTTTGTGGTGACAGACCTGCTCACACAGGAAGAAATCGGCCTCACGCGGGTGATGGTGGATGCCGCCATGCTCTTTGCCGGGCTGGCACAGCTGGGCACGAATGCCTCCATCCTGCGCTTCTATCCGCATTTCTGCACGCCCGACAAGCCCGAGCTGCGCGACCACGGCTTTTTCGGATGGACTCTCATCCTGCCTTTCATTGGTTTCGTTGTCCTTGCCGTGCTTTTCTTTGTTTTCAAGGACAACATCGTGGCCTACTATGCCGAAGACGCTCCCCTGCTGGTTGACTATGTCTATCTGCTGCTGCCGCTCACGTTCTTTGTGCTGTACATGACAGTGTTCGAGACCAACGCCAGCGTGCTGCTGCACATTGCGCTGCCCAAGTTCGTGAGGGAGGTGGTGATACGCCTGCTGAACCTGACGGCATATCTGCTGTATGGCTACGGTGTCATCTCGCTCGACCTCTTTGTGATACTCTTTTGCTCCAGCTGGGTGGTGGCAACGGCCATCAACTTCTTCTATCTGCTGTCACTGAAGCGCATCTCTTTCCGCCCCGACTGGCATTTCGTGAGCCGCCCCTTTCTGCGCGAGATCGGGGTGTATACATTCTTCATGACCGCCACAGTGCTGGCCGGCAACATCAAACTGTTCAACTCGATATTCATTGCCAAAGAGAGCCTTGCCGCCGCGGGCATCTACACCATTGCCTGCTACATAGCCAACGTGGTGGAGATTCCCTACCGCTCGCTGGGGGCCATCTCCAGTCCCATCATCTCCCAGGCCGTAGCGGCCGGCAACATGGAGGAGGTGAACCGCCTGGGCAAACAGGTGTCGCTGCACCAGCTGCTGGTGGCCTGCATGCTGCTATTCTTCATATGGATAAACCTCACGCCGCTCTTTTCGGTCATCCCCAACGGGCAGGACTATGTTTCGGGCATGGGTGTGGTGCTGTTTCTGGGCATTGCCAACATCCTCAACTCCACGCTCAGCATCTCTACGAATATCCTTAATTTCTCCAAGTTTTTTGCCTTTTCGCTCCTGTTCATCTCGTTGTTGACGGTCACTGCCATCCTGCTCAACCTATGGCTCATACCCCTGTGGGGCGTAACTGGGTCGGCGTGCGCCACGCTGGCGGCCTATGTGGTGTATTTCACCCCGCTGCTCACGCTGCTGTGGAGGCGGATGGGCGTTTCGCTGTTCAGCCGGAAACAACTGTGGGTGGTGTTGTTCACGCTTGCCCTTTTTGCAGCCAATATACTGTGGCAGTGGCTTGTGTCGCCCCTTTTCGACAGAATGGGCACTGGCCTGGGCATCGTACTGCTGCAGGCGCTGGTGCGCACAGCGTTCTTTGCCGTTGCAGCCGTGGTTGTTGTCAGCCGGATGGACATCTCGCCCGAAGTCAACAGGATTATCGGCTTGATTCTTCCCAAGTCGCTCCATAAACGCGATTAGGGTTTGCCATTGCAGCGAGTGAAGACCGCTTTGCGACGGCTGTTGTTTCGTCGGTACATTCTCATCCCCAATTATTTTACTCCTCTGTATCACCTTTTTTGGAAGGTAAAACCAATCGGTTGTTAGGCCGACTTTTGTAATCTGGCATTTTTTTGCCAGTAAGAATAACCATTGATACTACGATTGTTAGACGATTGTTCCTCGCTTGTTCTTCGGTTGTTCTTCGCTTTAAAAGCGAAGAACAACCGAAGAACGAGCGAAGAACGATTGGCGCTTCTCTTGCCGCACAGTGGTGGATAAGAGACGGGAAAAACTGTCAAATTCTACGTTATAAAAGTCGGTCAGACGGCCGATTTGAACTAATCGAAAGGAATGGTGGGGAGAATGATCGGGACAGCAGAGGTGCCGGGCTGGGAAAAAGAAAAGAGACCCCTTTGTGGAGTCTCTTGTTTTGGAGGTCGCTTCCGGATTTGAACCGGAGTAGCAGGTTTTGCAGACCTGTGCCTAACCCCTCGGCCAAACGACCATTTTTCTTTCTGAAAGCGGATGCAAAAGTACGAAGATTTTTGCAATTGGCAAAATATTTTTTGAAACTGATGCGCGACAGGCTGATTGTGTGTAGGTTAATTATTCGGCATATTTCATTTCAACCTTTGCAAACCGACTGTTTCCCGGCGAGGTTTTGGATTTTTCGGCATCGTTTCGTCAACGTTTCAGGAACTGGATTTCTTTTGCGTCAATCAGTCCATACTGCAGTGCTTTGGCGATGCGGGCGCCCGATTTGTTGACGATGTCGAGCTTGCGCGAAAGCTCCTTCTGGCGCTCTTGTATGTTCTTGTCGGTCTCGTGCAGCGTGGCGGCTATCTCCGAGGCGGTACACCCGGCGGCCTCGAGCAGGAGAAGCCGGCGCTCGGTGTCGCTGAGGACGATGTCGCTGCGCATGTGCGAGGCATGGGTGACGTAGAGCTCAGCGGCCTCTTTAAGGGTGAGCATAACGGGGTAGTTGAAGTAGTATTTCTCGCCGCGTTCGAGGCACTCGATGGCACGCAGCACGTTTTCGACGGAGAAGCCTCCGGCGGCGTTCTTGCTGACGAAAGCGCAGGCTCCGTGCTGGAGCGACTCGAAGACCACACGGGCTATTTCGAGCATGCGCTCGTGGCGGTTGCCCTCGTCAGGGAGGGGGTTGTCGAAGCGACCCGAGAGGATGGCAATTTTTATCTGCGGGTATTTCCGGTGCACCCGGTCGGCAATGAAAATGCCGCCTGTGGGTTCGCCTTGGAACTCCATATCAAGCAGCAGGTAGTCGGGCATGTCGTGGGGCACGGGGCTGTCAAGGGCGGCCATAAGCTGCGCCCCGTTGGCGAAGGTGTCGAGCACGGTGACACTGCGGTATTCGATCTCTCCGTCGTCGTTCATGCCACAGGCAATGGTGGAAGGCTGGCTGTTGAGTTCGGTCTTGAGGGCTTTTCGGATGATGGGTTCGTCGTCGACGATTATGATTTTAAGTGGTTCCATACTGTTTTGTATTAACGGGCTTGTTGGGGTTGACGGTTATCATTGGGGGCGGCGAGGAGACAGTGGAAGGTGCTGCCCTGGCCGGGTTGGCTTTCGGCCCAGATGCGGCATCCGCGCAGGGTGTTGTCGTCGTGACGCTTGATAATGTATTTGCACAGGATGAGGCCAAAGCCGGTGCCATGTGGTGCAGAGGGGTCTTTGTCGGTGCGCACCTCCTTGTCGGCACGGAAGAGGTTGTCGAGCGTTTCCTCATCCATTCCCGTTCCGGTGTCGGCAACTTCGATGTCCACAAACCGGCTGTCACCAGCATAGACTCCGGCGCTGACGGCCACCTTGCCTTTGTGGGTGTGCTGCAGTGCGTTGTTGACGAGGTTGCGCAGCATGATTTCGACGAGCTGACGGTCGCCGTAGAGGCTGAGCGCGGTGGGGCTGAAAATGAGGTCTACATCGTGTTCAAGTCTCACGCACGAGGCGGCCACGCTCTCAAACACCTCGCCGAGGGGAAAAAACGTGGGCTGGAATTGCAGTCCGCTGGGGATGGAGAGGTTTGTCCAGTTTTTGATGTTTGAGAATGTACGCAGCAGCTGGTCGAGGATTTCCTGCCGCATTTCGGGGCTGAGCGACTTGTTGGTGAGGTAGGACAGGAACGGGTTGATGTCGTGTCGCATGACGGAAAGGCAGGTCTCCACATTGGCGATGCGCTCAATGTCTTTCCGCTTGGCATCCTGGAGGGCCTGCTTCTCGTTGCGCAGCACGATGGACCGATGGCGCAGCAGCACCACCAAGACTGCCAGCAGAACAAGAAAGACGGAGCTGATGACAATGGTGAGGATGTAGTAATGGTTTCGGGTCTCGGATTTGAAAAGGAGATCCTGAAGCATCAGGTCGGCACTTTCGTTCTGTCCGATAAGCTCGAGCAGCTCCATTTCGCGGGCATACCAATGCGAGTTTTCCTCGGGGTTGTCAGAGTACCCCATGCGTATCAGTCCGTCGTAGAGCATCGACTCGAACTTCGGCGCCATGCCGTCGTGCCAGGAGGTGTCTTCCAGCGCCATGGTGTAGTAGTCGTATGCCTGCTGGTATTCGTCGATGTGCAGACAATATTCCGCTGCGGCCACGATGGCGCCGAGGTGCTGGTAGGGGTCGCTGGTCTGGAAAAACAGGTGTGTGGACACCTGGAACATGGAGAGGCCGTATTCCGGGGCCGTGAAGAGCGCATCGGTGGGGTACAGCCGGTCGGTAAGCGAATGAAGATAGAAGACCTTGTTGCGGCAATGGGGATGCCGGGTGTAGGTGTCGGGAAGGATGTTGGTGTCGGCGACGATGAATGCCTGCAGCTGAAAGACATTGGCCAGATGATAGATGCTGTATTGTCCGGGAATGGCAAGGATTTTGGCATTGTCAGCCAGATAGTCATAGGCTTTGCCCAAAAGGAGGGAATCGCTGCCGTTGGCTGCAGCCAAGCGGTAGTAGCTGTGTGCCAAGGCATAGTTGAGCGACAGCTCCTCGGCATAGTCGCATCTGAGGCGGCTGCGAGCCTCCTCCACCTCGTCCAGCAGATCACCCATGGCTTTCTTGGTTCCGGAGGAGAGTGCCGTCCCCGACGAGGAGGCGACAGCACGGTTGCGGTAGTGGTAGTTGAGAGTGAGGGAGGTGATGTAGTACTCCATCTGCGCATAAGAATAGAGATAGTATTCCGGGTTGTGCCGCAGGACGTTGGAGCGGTTGATGTCGTAGAGCAGCTGGTAGGAGTCGGCAATGCGGCAGCTCCGCTGCAACAGGCGTATCTGCATCAGTTGGGATATCACCTTCTCCACTTCGACATTTTTGCGTATGGCCTTGATGCCCGACAGTCCCGAGGGTTGGGAGGCCAACAGGGCGACACTGTCGATATAGGCCTCGGACGAGTCGTGCTCGGCCAGCATGTAGTAGCCGAAAGAGAGGTTGTTGTAGGCACGCAGTATCCCGTCGTGATAAGCGGGGAGCGAGTCGCGGAGGAGGTGCAGCGCATCATAGGCATAGCGTATGGAGACTTGCGGGTCCTGATAGCGGTTCATAAACGACTGCTTGTTGTAGCTGTCCACACGCGCTCGGAGACGTAAATCCACCCGTCCGCCAGAGTGCGGTGTGTGGCACCCGGCAACAAAGAGAATGATGACGGCCAACAATGCCGCCCGTTTGAAAAATCCAGTCATAATCGGGTGCAAAATTACAAAATATTCTTCATATATGTGAAAGTCTATCGCAACTTTCATTCCGACCCGCTTAGTCCATTAGGCATTGATGTCTTTAAAATTTTGGTTAAGAGGTGGCTTTTTTTTCATGTTTTAAAAATATTTGTTATATTTGCAAGAACAATAAACAACACTAATTATGGAAGAAAACGAGATTATTTCATTGAAGAATAGCAAGATGTATGTCGCCCGCGTAGGCCGTTGGATGAACATTTTTTCAATTGTTTCTGTTTTGGGAATGCTGTTTATCGTTGCCGGTGGCATCGTGATGCTTTATGCAAGTAATATGATGGACGAAGCCACTCCTTACTATTTAGACAATGTTGTCGGACTGGGCGGTGTAGGCATGATTATTTTGGCAGGAGCAATGATTCCCGCCATCATGATGATGCGCCGCGCTGTTGCCGAAGCCAAGCGAATCAAAGGCACCCAGGAGGTTTACCCTATTGTCAACTTCCTCCGCGAAAGCCAGAAACTGTGGCATTATACCACCATCGTTCTTATCGTTATATTTATTGTTGGCGTGATTGCCTCCATTATTGCAGGACTGTATTACACTTCCGTCCGTAGCATTTTTTAGGCTTATGCCAACCCCAACCGTACTGAGATGAGGTACGAAGTAGATTTCTTAGTTATCGGGTCCGGTATTGCCGGTCTGAGTTTTGCCTTGAAGGTGGCCCCTTACGGGAAAGTATGTATCCTGAGCAAAGGCGAGGCCGCCGAGGGCTCCACACGCTATGCCCAGGGAGGCATAGCCGCTGTCATGTACGACAGCGACAGTTTCGACAAACACATCCACGACACCCTTGTGGCTGGCGACGGGATATGCGACCGCGAGGTGGTTGAGATGACCATCCGCGAGGCACCCGACCGCATCCGCGAGTTGGTGCAATACGGGGTGAACTTCGACAAAAGCCGTGGTAGCGACCGTTTCGACCTCCACAGGGAAGGCGGACACTCCGAATTTCGCATCCTGCACCACAAGGACAATACCGGTGCCGAGATAGAAAGGGGACTGCTTGAGGCTGTGCACAGCCATCCTAATATTGAATTAAAGGAACATCAGTTCGCCATCGACATCATCACCCAGCACCATTTAGGCCAGCGGGTGACCAAGCACACACCCGGCATCGAATGCTATGGTGTCTATGCCCTTGACTGCCGTACCAATGAGATTGACACTTATCTGGCCAAGGTCACACTCCTGGCCACCGGCGGCATGGGGAATGTATACACCACCACCACCACACCCATTGTCTCCACCGGCGACGGTGTGGCCATGGTGCACCGTGCACGCGGCGTGCTGGCCGACTTGGAGTTTATGCAGTTCCACCCTACTTCGTTGTACAATCCCGCCGAGAAACCCGCATTCCTCATCACCGAGGCCATGCGCGGCGCCGGTGCCATCCTGAAGGACTTCAAGCGTCACGAATTCATGCA
>JAEEGG010013736.1_pt1 | contig 17277 bp, 9 predicted proteins | sample 9134161 | NCBI WGS metagenome assembly JAEEGG01 (sample SAMN16246543, study PRJNA631951) | gut metagenome | biome: gut microbiome; feature: rumen; material: CR-attached | host: Bos | place: Iran: Karaj | collected 2018-10 | reverse complement strand
TCGTCTCAGTGGCAACGAGCCCCACTGATGGATTGCGCTTTGCGAATTCGGAGTACTTGAACGGTAGATAGTTCGCACCGAAGGCGTCCACCGTGTTCTGGCAGCCGTTCCACATCGGAGCTGGTCTCCAGCAGCCGAAGGTGACGGGACGCGTCGGGTCGTTCGCCTTGACGATCGCCCTCAGTTCGGTGGCGATGCGGATGGGGCGCTCCGGCGTCTCGTCGCGATGTTCGACCAGCTCGTTGCCGATCGACCACATCACGACGGACGGATGGCTGCGGTCGCGGCGGACGAAGTCCGCGAGGTCGCGCGCGTGCCAGTCCTTCCAGAAGACGGAATAGTCGCCTTTCCACTCCTCCCACATGTCGAACGCCTCGTCCAGCACCATCACGCCCATTTCGTCGCAGAGATCGAGGAGCGCGGTGGCGGGCGGGTTGTGCGAGGTGCGGATCGCGTCGCATCCCATTTCCTTCAGCAGGGTCAGCTGGCGGCGCGCGAAGTCACGGTCGAAGGCCGCGCCGACCGGTCCGAGGTCGTGGTGCATGCACACGCCGCGCATCTGGCGGTGGACGCCGTTCAGGAAGAAGCCCCTTTGCGGGTCGAAGACGGCCGTGCGGATGCCGTAGCGGAATCTCTCGCCGAAGAGTTCCAGTTCGTAGAGTTCGGGGCTTTCCGGGGACCAGAGGCGCGGGTTCTCGACCGTGAAGGTGTAGTCCGTTACGCCTTTCGGCGTCTCATACGAGACCGCGACGCGCGCGGACGTCTTCGTCGCTTCCAGCGTCCGGATGAAAAGCGTGTTCGGCTTCACGTGGTCCGGCGGGCAGACGCGGACGGTCACTTCGCGGAAGATGCCGGATCCGGGGTACCACCGCGAGGCCGCCGGCACGTTTTCGGCTTCGACTTCGAGGACGTTCCCGGAGGCCGTGAGCGCGTCCGTGACGTCGATCGTCTCGCTCGCATAGCCGAAGGGGCGGCCGCCGATGGTTTTGCCGTTGAGCTTGACGACGCTTCGGCACTGGACGCCGTCCAGCGTGAGGTACGTGCGGCCGCCGGGGGGCGGCGCGAAGCCGTCGAACGCGCGGCGGTAAAAGCCCTTGCCGACGAACGGCAGATCGCCCTGCCCGGGGCACGCGCCCGCCTCGAGGAAGCCCTTTTCGACGCCCCAGTCGTGCGGCACGCGGACGGGCCGCTCCACCGTCTCGCCCTCAAGGTGGAACATCCATCCGTCCGCGAGCGTCTCCGTCCGCGCCGAACGGCTCTGATTGTCATCCATAATGCAGTTACGTGCGTTCATAGGGCGACATGGAAGAATTCGGGTTGCATCTGTCCGAGGACGCACCCTGGCGTCCAGCGGGCGGAAAGCGTCTCGGGTTTCTCCTCGCGCCCGTCTTCACCGAGGCGGGCGATTGTGGCGCCGGCCCAGTCGCTTGAGATGGCGAACGCCTGTCCCTCGCGGACGTCTCCGGAAAGGTTGTTGACCATCACCATCATTTCCCGCTGGTCCTCGGAGACGCTGGCAAGCGTCCAGATGCCCGGTGCGTCCAGGGCCATCACGGGGAGCGCGTTCGGTGCCAGCTTGCCGAAGAGGTTCCGCCATAGTTCCTGCTTGCGCAGGTTGAGCAGCCCCGACGAGCGGTTGCCGAGAAGCGACGTGGCAAGCACGGCCACGCGCCCGCCGCGTCGGTTTTCGGCGACGGTGAGCGACGGCGTGACAGGCTTCCCGCCGGGGCCGTAGAAGTGGCTCCACACCTCGGCGCCCTCATGCGGGGCCAGTTTCGCAAAGGTGTGGACCGTCCCCTCCGTCCCCGCAGTGAAGATGTAGAAGGCGTTGACCTCGCGCCCTCTTCTCGTGAGCCCGGCCGCGGGAAGGATCCTCTCGCGGGTGACGAGGAGCCGTCCCGGCGCAATCTCCACGTCCGTGCCGAGGTCGCCGCCAAAGCCCCGGCTGACAAGCAACCCGGCGGCCGGGGCATCTACCAGGACTCCGCCCGATAGGATTTGCCCAAGTTCCCCGTCCGTGAGCGATTCGACGATGTTACCGGCGAGGATCGCGGGACCCTTCGCGTCCGCATTCATCGTGTAGGGGAGTCCGAACTTCGCGAGGATGAACGCCTCGTCGGCGAGTTGCGCGTCTCGTCCGCCGCCGAGGCCGCGTGTCAGCGAAAGGGCGTCCGACTTCCAGACGACGCGCACGCCGCGCAGCGACGCGCGGCGCGAGACATTGAAGTCGCGCACCGCCTCGAGACGCGGCTTGAGGCGGTTGAACTCGTTGGCGTAGCCAGGGTCTTCGAACGGGTCGTCAAGGTACTGGAGGCAATACAGGAGCAGGTTCCGGGAACCCGCGAAGACCGCGCCGGACGACAGCGAGCCGAGCTGCGCGGCGGAGGTGAAGAAGCGGTTGTGCGGATACGGGTCCGCCTCGTAGAAGGTTTCGATGTCCTTGGGCAGACGCCCGAGCGTGTGGAAGGTGTGCGCGAGCGCGCCCGGAATGTCCGCCGGTGTGGTTTGCGCGCCGTAGATGGCGCCCGACGGGCGGATTGCCGGACGAGTGTCGGGACCCGCGAACGCGCGGGCGACTGTCTCGACGGATGCGCCGTCCTTGTCCGCGTTGCCTCCCGGTTCGCAGACCATGATGCGGATCGACTGATCGACCTCGTCAACAGCTTCGCGCACCTTTCGCGCGAGAATGCGGAGCGATTCGCGCACAGTGTCCGCGAAGGCGCGGCGGACCGGCAGGTTTGCGACCGAGCGGTTCTCGAAGGCGGCGGCAATTTCGTCTGCCGCGAGGGGCTGCCCGTAGATTTTCGCGAAAAGTGCCAGATGGCGCTTGCAGAAGCACCCGCCGTTATTGAGGCCGCGCCCCCACGCGAGCGTGTAGTCGTCCTCGATGGCGATCATGCGCGGCCGCGCGGCGGCGACGACAGACTTGACTTTCGCCGTCCAGTCGTCCTGGAACGCGGGGTCAAGCGGGCACTTCTTGTTGTCCGCGCTTTTGCCGCCGAAGGCGTCCTCGACAGACGCGAAGCCGGAGAAGTAGCGTATGGACGGCGAACACCACCAGCCGACTTCAATGCCGTTGGCGGAGACTAGCCCCGCGATTTCGCCGATTTCCCGTCCCATTTCGGCGTAGAGGTCTGTCTGGAACGGCGCATACATGACCTCGTTGAAGCCGGGGCCGGTGATGAGGAAGCGCCGAAGCCCCGACTGGCGGTGTAGCGCGAGCAGTTCGTCGGCGATCTCCTTGACCGCGTTCCGCCGCCAAACGACAGGTACGTAGGGATCGAGAGATTCCGCGACGGCCGCCTCGGTCGGCGGCTCCGTCTCCGGCGGACCTCCGACGATGACGGCTCCGGTGAACTCCATCGCCCCGCCGCGCTTCGGGCGGGCCAGGGCGCGCATTTGCGCGAGGCCCCGCTCGAAGCCCTCGTCGTCGGGAGCGGACATCGAGATGCGATCGAAGTTCATGTCAAGGCGGTAGGTGCCTTTCGCCATCGAGGCGTCGCGCGTCGCGAAGACATGGCGGAAGGAATCGCTCTGGTCTTCGTGGTCGAAACGCAGGACGCTGAGGTCGAGTGGATTGTCGAGCATCTTCGCGAAATCAAGGCGTTTGCCCTCGTCGGCTTTGAGAACTTCGTAACGCGCGCCGGGCAGGAGGTCGGGAACGGGCTTGAAGAGCGGGTCGAGCGGCGCGGCGTTGACGCCGCGGCGGACGAGGTCGTCGCGGATCGCGGACATGCGGCCCATGAATGCGGGAAGGTCCTTCGCGGGACCGTTTTTCAGCACGTCCGCGATCGCCGCCAGCCGGGGCCAGGTGTGCCATTCGGCGGCCCTGCGGTCGGGGACGAGCTCCGTCCAGAGGTTGCCCTGTCCCCCAAGGATGTGGCGGCGGCAGTCCTCGGGGACGTCCGCGCACGGGTCGAAGCGCGCGATCTTGGCGACATCCAGAAGGACGCCGAAGGGCTGGTATTCCTCCGGGTCGTTCTCAAGCCCCTGCACGTAGTCCAGATAGCAGAATATGTCGGGGCTCATCACGACGTCGAAGCCCTTCTTCGCGGCGGCGACGCCGTACGATGCGCCGCGGTAGCTTTGGACGATGACGCTGCGCGGCAAGTCGTCCCAGCCCGCGAGCTCGTCCCAGCCCATCAGTCTGCGGCCCTTCTTTTCAAGGTAGGTCGCGAAGCGCTTCGTCGCCCAGCGCTGCAGGTCGTGCGTGTCCCCGAGCCCCAGCTCGCGGATGCGCGCCTGGCAGTCGGGGCACTCCTTCCAATTGTGTCCCGCGCACTCGTCGCCGCCGATGTGGATCACGTCGCCAGGGAAGAGCTTGACGACCTCGTCCAGGACATTCTGGAGGAACTCGAACGTGGATTCTTTGCCGAGGCAGTATTCTCCGCGGTTCCAGCATCCGGCGCAGCCGAGCTCGGGATAGGCGCGGATCGCGGCGGCCGAGTGGCCGGGGATTTCAATCTCGGGGACGATGCGGATGCCAAGCCCCGCCGCGTGGCGGACGATGTCGCGGACCTGGTCCTTGGTGTAGAAGAAGGGGCCGTAGTCGCCGTCGATGACGTCGAGGCCCATCGTCGTCTCCCGCCTTGTGCTCGCCTTGCGGACGGCGCCAATCTCGGTCAGCTTCGGATAGCGGTCGATCTGGAGTCGCCATCCTTCGCTGTCCGTGAGATGCCAGTGGAAGACGTTGAGGTCATGCTCGCGCATGAGGTCGAGCGTTCGCTTGACATCCGCGACCGTGAAAAAATGGCGGCTCACGTCCAGCATGTAGCCGCGCCAGCCGTACTTCGGCGCCGGGGCGGATTCGCTCATGGCCGTTACTGCGCCTTGGGCGTGTTGCGCATCACAACCGTCACGGACTGCACCGTGTTCGGGCCGATCTCAATCTTGAGGGTGTCAAAGCCGCTCTTGGGCCCTTCGTAGGCACCGCCACCCGCATAGCCGGTCTGCGTGTCCTCGTAGGCGAACTCCTCCCAGAGCTTCGCCTCGCCGGGGACCTCGCGGCAGTCGATGTACTTCGGATCCTTGATGCGGGCAAGGCGGTAGGTCGGCGCGGCGAACTGCCTGCCGGGAACGGTGACCGTGATCTTCTCCGCCGTGGACTTGGTGTTGACCATTACGAGGCAAAGCTCGTTGCCGCGCGTGAGCGCGGCCCATTCGACCTCGCCCTCGACGGCGGGGGCTTCCTTCCCCTCCTTGAGCGCACGGCGGTGGGCATAGACCTGGTCGGTGACGCGGGAGGAGGTGTAGAAGGTGTCCTCGTCGTCCATCTTCTCCGAGGTGCCGTGGTGCCAGAGCAGCGGATGCGTGCGGAAGGCGTTGCCGATGATGCGGTAAACCGCGCCCTGCGCGCCGACCTCCATGCGCGGGCGTCCAAGGGGGCTGTCGAGATCCTCGTAGTCGCCGCCCTCGTCGCGCCACTGGACGTTCCAGCCCTTGCCGCTCGAAATGTAGAGGCCGCCGGCGAGGTTGCACATGTTGTGGTGGTAGAAGCCGTCGACCTCAGGCTGGCACGCCATCATCAGCGAGTAGTGGCCCATGATGAGCGCCTCGCGGAAGATGCGCTGGCAGCGGTTGTCCTCGTCCGAGCGCGGGCGGATCTCCGTCCACCAGGTGCGCTTGCCCTTGATTTCAGGGAAGGCCTCCGCAAAGCCGCGGATGCGTTTCACGCCGTGGTAGGAGCAGCTGTAGGGCGTCTCGGCGCCGTAGGTGTGGTAGGTGACGTGCGAGATCTTGTCGAGGACGTTGTTCGTCGCGAGCCCGATGATGAAGTAGGCGGAATACTGGTTGAAGGCGGCTGCCGCGAAGTAAGTGTCGCGCTTGATCTCGCCGGCGGCGAGCATGCGCTCGCGGACATGCGCGATGTCCGGGTTGAGCTCGAAGTTCTCAGCGACGGGGACGCCCATCTGGCAGCCGGGCCATATCTTGAGGATCTCCGGCACAAGCGCCGTCCAGAACTTGATGAGCGCGTCCTGACGGTCGTATGCGCCGTAGTAGGTCTCGCAACCGAGCTCGAAGCCCTGCACGACGTCCTTGTAGTTGTTGTCGACGATCCACTTCACGAACTCCAACCTGTTCGAGACATTCGCCTTGAACTGCGCCTCGTCGGCGGCCTGCTTCGGGCCGATGCCGCTGAGCCCGATCAGAATCTTGAAGCCGTTCTCCTTCCAGAAGTCGAACTGCGCCTTCGGGTTCGAGCGCTTCTTCGGGTTCGGGTTGTTTCGGTTGTTGAACCAGAAGTCGGAGCTCCACGTGGCGTGGTTGTAGCATCCGGCCCTCTTCATGACGGCGGCCGTCTCCACCTTGTTGGAGACGAACCACCAGTCGTCGCCGGCCGGATCGTTGTGCATCGCGCTGATGTAGCCGACGACCGCCTTCGAGGTCGTCTTCGAGAGGTCCCGGATTGGCTTGCCCGAGAGGTCGAGGTTGATGTTGAAGTCGGCGTGCGCGCCCACGGCGAACCCCGCCGCGACGAAACCGACCAGAATCTTCTTCATGTTCATGTCTTCTACTCCTTGTAAAACAAATCGAACTGCAATCCAGCGGATGCGATGATGTAACGCCCCACTGGCCAAACGCATCCCTTACCGCATGATCAGCATCGTGCCTCGGTTCTTCGTCAGGGCCGCCTCGGGCGTGTTGCCGGAGAAGCCGAGGTTGACGCGGTGTCCGTGGCCGCCGACGTTGGGAACCTGCGGTTCGATGCGGTAGTCGCTCTTCGGATCGCCCGCGTCGATGGCCGGGGAGTGCGGTTTCCGCGCATAGTCCGTCACCAGCGCGCCGGTCTTTTCGTCATAGTAGCCCCGCCGCATACGCGGTCGTCGCGCATAGCGCGGCGAGCGCAATGCTCAATGGGGAAGGGGGAATGGGGAAGGGGGAACGGGGAAGGGGGAAGGTGCGGCGTATGCCGCGCATTGCCTTATGGATGCTCGTTATGGTGTTCATTTGTTGTCTCCTCGGCGAAAAGCATAATACCATACTAAATTAAGGAATGCAACTCATTTTGAGCGGCCACGAGCTGGCGGACGTCGAAGCGCTCGCGGCTTGTTAATCTGTGGTTGGATTAGACCTTCCTGTTCGTTGAAACGCGAGTTGTAACTATTAAAACTGGAAATTCGGAAATTTTGGAAGATATAACTCTCATTTTTCAAGATTTCGCTTGTTTGGGAGTTGTATTTATGCTATTCTTTTTCGCACACAATATACGGAGGGGATTCCATGGTTCCACGGAAAAATGTACTTGATGCCGTCCGGCCATTTGTCGGCAAGGGCGTGATTAAAGTTCTGACGGGCTTGCGGCGCTCAGGCAAATCCGTGCTGATGGGCCAGATTCGTGACATGATTCTGGATGAAATCGATCCGGGCGCCCCGGTCTTCTATGTCGATTTCGATGATGAGGCGAATGCGGACTTCCTTGAAAAGGGCGTCCTTTATTCCCGCATGAAGAAGGCCGTTGAAGCCAATCCCGGACGCAAAACCTATTTTTTCCTGGACGAAGTCCATGATGCGGACGGGTGGGAACGAGCCGTGAACTCGATGGGGAAACGGGGAGATGCCGACATCTACATCACAGGATCCAACTCCAAGCTGCTTTCCGGCGAACTCGCAACATATCTCACAGGCCGATATGTCGAATTCCATGTATCGCCGTTTTCCTACGTTGAGTTTCTCGAAGCGACGGGAATGGAAGTCGGAGAGAAATCGTTCTTCCGATACCTTGAATTCGGCGGCATGCCATTCCTGTCGGAAATCGGCTACCAACCCGAGTCGGCGAAGCGGTATCTGCGAGACGTGTTCTCCGCGATTCTGCTGAAAGACGTGGTGAAGCGCCGGAAAATCAGGGACGTCTTTTTGCTTGAGCGCATCGTACGGTTCGCCATGACGGAAACAGGGCATGTCTTCTCTGCGCGGCGCATCGTCGAATTCCTCAAGCACGAGCGCATAGTCACGGCTCCGTCCACTGTCCTTGGCTATCTTGAGGCCTGCGAAGAGGCGTTTCTTCTGACGAAAGTTGAGCGGGAAGACCTCATCGGCAAAAGAATTCTGTCTGTAGATGAAAAATACTACGTCGCAGACTGCGGACTGCGCAACGCAAACGTCTCGTCGAATCTTTCGCGCGACATAGACCAGCTTCTCGAAGCAGTCGTTTACCGCGAAATGCTGCGGCGTGGATGGAAAGTCACGATTGGGCGGGTAAGGGAGAAGGAAGTCGATTTCGTCTGCGAAAAGGATGGTGGCCGGCTCTACATCCAGGTGGCGTACCTCATGCCAACGGAGGAGACGCGGCGCAGGGAGTTCAATGCACTGCTTGCCGTACCCGACCAGTTCGCCAAGATGGTTCTCACGATGGACAGGGTTGACTTTTCAGCCGACGGCATCGTACACAAGTACATTCCCGACTTTCTTTCCGCACCGTGACGGCTGTCGGCTGCCTCAAGCCCTAAGCCCCGTTTCCGCCACAAGCGCCACAGGGCCGAGCAGGCCGCTTGGAGCTTCATTCGTCGAAACCTTGTAGCGCGTAGGAATTGTCTGGTAGTGGTTGTTGAGCGTATTGTAGACGGTCACTTCCAGTTCATTCACGCCGTCGCGAAGCGCATTCGTCACGTCCACTGTCCATGGGGGGCATGTCCTTGCCGCGACCGTGCGCCCATTGACCGCGACTTCCGCCGCGCAGCCGACGTCGCCGAGATCGAGAATGATGCGCCGCGCATTGCGTCGGAACAATGCGGACACCTCGACTGTCTTGCGGTAGACAGCCCCGCCAGAATAGCAACGTAGTCCCTCGTACCGCGCCCAGTCCCCGAGCGACATGTCGGCCGGCTTCGTCACAAGCTTCACGACATCTTTGAAGGCGTTGCCGCCGACAAGGCCCGGCTCGAAGGCGATCTCCAGAGTCAGGACGCCGTCCGCGATTTCCTTTCTGAGAAGTTTGCCGTACACGGAGACTTCGGCATCGACCGTCCCTGGCGGAACGGTTGCGACGAACGTGCCCTTCACATGCCTTCCGCCGAACGGATCGTAGTTGAGCCGTCCCGGCATCGAATTCCAACGCATCGACAGCGGTAGCTCCTGCGCGGCGACTGCACCTGTGCCGTCGGTGTTAAGCGGTTGAGCAGTTAAGCGGTTAAGAGCCGTGCCGTTGGCAGTGGTGACGGCGCTCACGCCGTCGGACGAGAGATCCTCGAAAACGAGCGCGGCGCGTCCGTAGCCTTCGTACAAAACCTCGACAGGCGTGTAGCCCGCCTTGAGCGTCACGCGCGAATCGGGTAGCACCTCCTCGTCGCCCACCTTTAGCGAGACAATCGAGGGCGGAGACCATCGTTTCTGTGAATCCTCGCGGAGTGCCCACGGCTGTTCGGCTTCGGAGACGATTTGCGCCTCCATGTCCACCGGCGCATAGACGAAAGTCGAGTACTTCGTACTGAGCGAACGGTCATGATCCGGCGGCTCCATGTCGTAGTAGCCCTTCGGGGAATAGGGGCCCATGACGAAAAAGAAATCGCCGACCCTGCGGTTGAGTCCGTGGTAGTTATCTTGGTTCGCAGGCTTGTCGAAGACGCCGTAACGCCATGAGAAGGAATAGAGGTTTGGCGCTGGCGCGCCTTGGAAGTTTGGCGCTGGCGCGCCCTGGAGGTTTGGCGCTGGCGCGCCCTGGAGGAATTGCGGGCCGAAGCCGAGGTTTTCGACACGGTCTTCCTCGATCCAGCGCATGGCGCGGACTTCAGGGCCGATTTTGTCCGGAAAGGCCGGCAAACGGTAGTCTCCCCAGCGGTTGTCCATCGTCGGTGTGAACTCGACTTGCCAGTCGCCATCGATGGAAATCGTCTCGACTACCGTGTGCTTCGCAAGGGCCGGCACGACAGCCTCGCCTTCGCCCGGCTTGACTATGGCCAGCACGGGTTCGCCCGCCTTCGGTGACGCGAGCTTGCCGCCCGTCCAAGGATCCCAGTACTCGACCGAGTATCCCTTTCCGCAGGCTTTTCGACCTTCCGGACTTTCCGGATCTTCAGGACGTAACCGGATGTCCGTCTTTCCATCCCAATCTACGAGGTAGTAGATGTCGCAGTCCGTGAGGCGTCGATGGTGGTATTTGAGTCCCGCGTTGCCGACGACATCCGGTTTGGCTACAACGGGAAGCTCCACGTCCTCGACCGTCTTCGCGTCGATCACGCGTCCGCCGCGGGTGACGAAGGCGTCGAGTTTGGCGCGCACCCCTGGTCGGATTGCGAACATGTCGGGTAGAATGACGACGCGGTAGTATTCGCCTGACACCGACAGTCGGACGCCGTCCGCGTCTTCGGTGATTTCCGCGGCGAGAATCGAGTCGGAGTTGATGAAGTCGCAGTCTGTCGTACCGTTGACGGCGAGGCGCTCGACGAGCGCGTGGGCGAGGGGAACGCTCGTCTTGTCCGCGCGCTCCGGATCTACGACGCACGGCTCCTGCGGCGAGAGAATTGCGACATCCGCGACATGCGTGCCGCGCGTGAGCATGTAGGAGAGCCGCTCGAAGTATTTGAGAGTCGTCCCCATCAACGCCCAGTAGGGCTGGTGGAAGTGATAGCACGGCGGCGCCCATTCCCACCAGCCGCCATACGTCGAGTAGTAGAGCCCGTGAAGATTGAGGAGGTTTGCGCCCCAGACGTAGTTGTGGGCCGTCGCGTCGAAGATGGAGGCCGTGTTCGCCTGCCAGCCTTGGGAATGGTAGCCCTCAAGCCAGACGCGCGGACGGCGGTAGAGGTGGGAGATCGACGAACCCATTTTGCACTTGACTGGATCGGCTTTGCTTCCAGGCGTGTCGAATCCGGGGGCCGTGTACCAGCGCATCGCGCGCATGTAGTCGCCGAACTCGATGGGGTTCCTGCCGCGCGTCGCCGGGTCGCAGGCGTAGATTTTACCACGCGAGGCGTGCCAATCGTAGATCGGCTTGAAGTAGCGCTCCTCGGTGAGGGCGACCATGACGTCGTTGTAGTCGAGGCGGACGCGCGCCACGTCGTCCGTCACCTCCTTCGAAAAGAGCAGCGGCAGCTCTGGCGTGATGTCGTAGCCTTTTCGCTTTTTGAATTCGGTGGGGAAGTCGTCGCTCCAGACGTAGCGGTTGCCGGCGAGGCGCAGCTCGTCTTGGAAGAAGTAGTTGAGCGCTCCGCGCGCGGATTCGGGGAGGCGTTCCCAGAAGGGCTTGAAGAAGCGCTCGATGACGCGTTTCGCCGATTCGGGGTTGAGCGGGTCGAGCGTGCCGTCGCGGACAACGGGGACGACCTTGCCGTCCTGGAGTTCGAGGACGCGGCCGCGCGTCTCGTCCACCTCGATGCCGAGCTGACGGTAGAGGTTGTCGCAGCCTGGCCAGTCGAGCGTGTAGCCGGAAAGTCCGATGCCCATGCCGAGCTTCGCAGACTCCTCGGCCGCGGAGGAGAATACGTCCCACCACTCATCGGAAAAGATTGGCGGCTCTACCGGCACGGTCTGCCAGCCATGCGTCATCAGATGGGCGTAGTTGACCTGTGTGCCCGAAACGCCCTTCGCGTGCAGTTCGCGCAATTGCCAGGCGATCCGCTCCTTGTCGAGCTTCTCGCCCGTCCACCACCAGAAGGGCACCTCGCCGTATCCGGGCGGAGGCGCGTGGAACGAATCCTCCAGGTGTTTCATTGTCTTTCTCATGCTTGCGCCGCTAGTTGAGCCAGTGCTTCATAACGATGCGAATATGATATCACATTGTTCTCAAATGGCTCAACGTAGCATGGCAATCCTCAACATGACATATCTGCTTTCGCGCAGATCGTAACCGAAACAAGGAGTCTGGGCGAGACCGGGCGGGAAATCTGATTTTCGGCGCTTGACTTTGCACGGCAATTTGGGGATAATAGATTGCAGTTATACGAAGTTATACATGGTTATACGCCATTTGGCGAATAACTGTGTATAACTGAGAATAAGTTCGTATAACTTGGTTGAGGGAGAGAGGCCAACATGGACAGATTGCGCAACCCATTTACGCCCGGGGCGGGTGCTTTGCCGCCTGAACTGGCCGGAAGATCATCCGTCATCGAAGACGGACGGATACTTGCCGGCCGTTCCTTGCTGGGCCGTTACGAGAAAAGCATGCTTCTTCTGGGGCTGCGTGGCGTAGGCAAGACGGTCTTATTGAAACATCTCGCCGAGGACGCACGGCAAAGGGGTGTCGTGCCAATTGTCGCCGAGATCCGCGATGCCGACGGCGATTTTGAGGAACTCGCTTTGCGAATCAAGGCCGCATTGGATGCCATTGATTTTGCGAGCGGCATGAAGACGGCGGTCAATCGCGCCTTTTCCGTTTTGCGGAACTTCGTCAAGACGTTCTCGCTCAATGTCGGAGAATTTGGGATTTCCCTTGAGACGACGCAAAGCGCGGCTTCGTCAGGTCGAATGGAATTGGACCTGTGCGAAGTTCTGCTTGCCTGTTCCCGCGCGGCAAAGGAATCGGGCAAGGCCATAGGCCTGTACATAGACGAGCTTCAAAACCTTCGCATCGAAGCCATGCGCGGAATCATTGTAGCCCTTCACTTCGCCGCGCAGGAGTCGCTGCCGCTCTACCTAGTGGGGTCAGGGCTGCCATCCATCCGCGCTCTGGTCGGCAAGAGCAAGACTTATGCCGAACGCATGTTCAACTATGCGGAAGTGGGAGCCTTGAGCGAGGCAGACGTCGATCTGGCCATAACCATTCCTCTCAACAACAACGGCATCGACATTGAATCAGAGGCCATTTCCGAAATATACAGGATGACCCAGGGCTATCCTTATTTCCTTCAGGAATATGGTTATCAAATCTGGAATGCCGCCAAGAAATCGCCAATAGCCGCCAAAGACGTCGAACTCATCGAGGGGGATGTCAGGAAACGTCTTGATTCAAATTTTTTCGACGTGCGCTTCGACAGGATTTCCGGAAGGGAGATGGAGTTCCTAAGAACCATGTCCGGTTTTCCTCAGGGCGGGCCTATCGCCACATCCGACATTGCCCGCGAAATGAATCGTTCTCCAAGTGCCATTTCACCGATCCGCGCCTCATTGGTGCGGAAGGGCATCATCTATGCCCCCGCATACGGAGGAGTCGCCTACACAGTGCCGATGTTCGCCGACTATCTGAAGAGAACGCTAAGCCCCGCGTGAATCAGCCTTAGGTGTCCGCGACCGCGGGCCATGCCTACCGCATGATGAGCATCGTGCCGCAGACGGCCAATGTCGACCTGCAAATATATCTGTGCCCATGTGTCGCCCCTTAAACTTGAGGCTACGGTTCCAAGTCAAGCGACAGGTCTGCGCTGTCGTCGATTTCGATCCGCTCGATCCGCTTGCACTTGAAGTCCTTGAGATCCAGTGCCGCCGCCACGCGAAGGGGGAGACCGGAAAACCCGCGCTCGGCGGAGACGCGGTCCTGCGGCTGGTAGACCATCACGGAGATGTCGTTGTCTCCCTTCTTGAGCGAGATTTCGGCCGTGCGCGAATCGAAGATGCCGGCGCAGACGGGCGGCAGCACCGTCTTCCCGGCAAAGCAGCAGCGCGCCGACGGCGAGGCAATGAGGCGAAGTCGCGTCGTGCAGTCAGCCGGCACGTTGACGGTCCAGACGAGGATCGCGGCGTTTCCGGCGCGGCGGTCGGCGTGCTTGTCGATCTCGTAGGTGCCGTTCTTCGACGTCACTTCGCGCGGCGTCGCTCCCGCGGCCTTGGTGATGTAGGCCTTCGAGCCATCGAAGGGGAAGAGGATGCGCTCCTTCGGGTCCTTCATCACGAGTTCCTGTGCGAAGGGGCCGAAAAGCTTCACGTACTCGAGCGGCTTGAACGCGCTGCCCGCAAAGGGGTTCCACCCTTCGAAGTCCGTCTTCGCGTTCTCCCGCTCGCGGACCATGCGCTCAATCTCGTCCGCTTCGAAGCGCATCGCGACCACGGCCGGCATTGGACGGTGCAGATTGAACTGCGCGTGGGCGACGACGACGATTTCGCCATCCTTGCGCACGTGGAGGTTCGGCGCGCCGGCACCGCCGCCGTAGTTGTGGATGAGCTTCGCCTCGAAGCCGTCCTTGGCACGGACGCGGAGCGCCTTGTAGGGGCCGACCCAGCCCCGGATCCCGCCTCCACTGCCGAAGGCGACGACAATCTGCCCGTTGGCGAGGACGCCGACCGAGTGCTCCGTGCCCGCGAGACTGTCGGTCGCCTGCGTCGGCTCGGACCATGTCTTGCCCTCGTCGCCGGAAAAGCACGTCCACGCGGTCGCGCTCTTGTCCTTCCAGACCGATGCGAGGCAGCAGAGTTCCTTCCCGTCCGGCGAGCGGAAGAGGGTTGGCATGAAGAAGCTGTGCCCGGCCTTTTCAGCGATGACGAACGGCTTCTCCCACGTCAGCCCGCCGTCGCGGGTGAGCGATCCCATGACGCGGTATTCGCCGCCGTCTCCGTTGGGGTTCTTTCCGCGCGAGAAGACGCCGAGATAGGTGCCGTCCGACAGGCGCGCCATTCCCGAGAATCCCACGACGCAGGCGAAGTCGGCACCCAGCGGCGGCATGAACTTCCATGTCGCGCCGCCGTCCTCGCTCATGACGGACGGCATCGCCTCGGCGAGGGGACGCTCGTCCGGCCCGCGCCAGTCGTATTCGCCGGCCGTGCCGTAGGAGGCGAAGACGCGGATGCGGCCCTTTCCGGTCTTCGGGTCTGTGAAATACCAGGCCTTGGGCTCGTCATGGCATTCGGCGAACTCCTTCGGAAGGCGGTCGTCGATGCGCGTCCAGGTGCGTCCGGCGTCGGTCGAGATCGCGGCGGGGCCGCACGGGCCGGCCTGCTGGATGTCCCAGAAGGCGAGCATCGTCTTGCCATCGGGCAGCATGACCGTCGAGGGATGCGCCTCGAAGCGCGCGGACGAGCAGACGGTGAAGAAACGCGCGGGGTCGGCGGGGGTATGTCCGTCACGCGCGTCGGGGTTGAGCGTGAAGTCGCAGATCTCGCCGGCGGCGGAGACAAGCGCCACACCGGCAAGAATGGAAATAAATAAGCTTTTCATAACTGAGTAAATCCACATGTTTTAGATCCGGAAATCGAGGAAAGTCACCTCGCCCGGCTCGATCGCCTCGGCGAAGGGTTTGCCCGCGCGCTCGCGCGTCGAATTACGCATCGCGCCCGTTCCGGCGTCCGGTACCAGGCGACGGCGCCAGCCGGATGTCACGTTGCCGCCCCCCTTGTTGATGTTCAGGTGGATCGTCACGCGCTCGCCAGTCGTGTTGACGATGACGAGGCAGACGCGCTGCCCGTCGTCAGGAACGGGCGGGGCCAAAAGAACGAGATACTCCACGTCGCCGGGCTTGCCCGCGGCGACGTTCGCGCAGGCGCGCGGCGCGGGGCCGGGCGTCAAGGCGTCGCTCAACTCGATCGCGTCCATTCCGACATCCCCGTCGAGCGCGATGTCCGCCGCCGGTGCCTTCGGCGCCCCGGCGGAAGTCGCGCCTTCGCCGTGGCCGATGAGCGAGCGGTTGCCGGTCGTCGCCGCCCAGAAGTGGCGCATCGCGAGCCCGAAGTCGTCTGCGAGATACGGGCGCTCGAGGAGAACGCCGTCCGTGCGGTCCACCGCGAAGGCGGACATGATCCAGTGCATCTGCCACGCGATGGCCGACGGCGAGGAGACCGCCTCGTCCGTCGTCCCGGCAAGCCGCCCGGGGCCGACGGCCCAGAGATGGAGCTTTCCGACCGACTTGTCGGGCGAGTTGCGTAGCTTTACCGCGATGCGTTCGAGCCTCTCGTACGGCGCGGGGGCGTCGCGCAAGTCGACGATGAGGTGCGTAATCGGCCCGAAGAACCCCTCCATCGTGGTGAAGCTCGGCGAATCCAGATCCTTCACGGGCAGGGCGATGGAGACGCTCGGCAACTGGCGCGCCGCGTGCGCGGCGAGCTTGCGCCACATTCCCGGATCAGCGCCGCCCGCCGGATCCGCGCCGAGCTGAAGTCCCGCAATAGCGGCCTTGTGGGGGCTTTGCGCGAGGCGGTTCAGCGTTGCGGCGACCGTCTTCTGGTCGCCGTCCAGCACGAGGAAGAGGCGCAGCCCGTACTGCGCGCAGAATTGCAGCGTCGCGTCGTCGCAGCGCGCCGTGCGGAAGAGCCACGCGCCCGCGCGACGGCAGGCGATTGCGGCCGCTTCGTCGCCGATCTGCGGGTCGACCGCGTAGCCGACGCACGGCGCGCCGTGCGGGAAGGACGGGCGCGCGGGCGCCTTGGTGTCGATGGAAAGGGTTAGGTCGGCGGCGGACGAAACGACCGCCGCGCACACGAGAACGGATATGAAAAAGGCCTTCATCACTTTCCCTCCTTCTTGACTGGGAAGACGATTGTCGTGACGGACTTCTCGGGGACGACGATCTCGCCCTCGTTACCGTCGTATTCCTCCTCCCACGCGATGCGCGGTTCGCCGGGCATCTGGCTGACGCAGACGTCCTCCTTCCGGCAGCGGTAGACCCGGTAGTGCGGCTTGCCGAGGGAGCAGCCGACGGCGTTCACGGGCGGGCGGAAGGGGACCGAGCAGCAGTTGCAGACCATGAGCGCGAACGATGAACGGTCCGCGTTCGCGAGAAGCACCCATTCGACGGCGCCTTCGCCGGAATTGTTCCAGATGTTGATCATCTGGTTGTAGCGGCCGTCCGTGATGGAGCCCTCGCGGCGGCGGCCGCGCGCGAGGACGTGGGGATGGCCGAGGATGGCCTCGTTGTAGAGCTTGAAGACGGGGCCGACGGGGCCGACCTCAAGGCGGGGGCGCCCCGTCCAGTCCGGATCGACGAACATGTCGTTGCCGAGGCCGTGCGCGCGCTGGCCGCGCCACGCGCCTTTGCCGTCGGCGATGTAGAAGCCGCCCGAGAGCTGCCCGCACTGGTGGGCGCAGATGCCCTCCACCTCGGGCTGGCAGACGACCATGAGCATGTAGAGGGCGTCGAAGAGGGCGATCTGGAACTTCTGCTGGCTCGTGAGGTCCATGTCGGACGTGAAGCGCCATTCGGTGATCCACGCCTTCTTGTCTTTGACCTCGGGGAAGGACTGCGCGAAGCGGCGGATGCGCTGGATGCCGTTGTAGGTGCAGCCGTAGTGTCCGAAGCCGCCGTAGAAGTGGTAGATGACGTGCGAGCACTGGTCGAGGCAGTTCGAGAAGGCGACGATGAAGCGCCCGGACCAGTTGTTGATCTTGTTCAGGCCGAGCGTGGAGTCCTGGCTGAGAAGGAGGTCGACGTTGGTGTAGCGCGAGCGCACGGCCGCGATGTCGGGGTCGCCGTCGTAGAG
>JAEEGG010013735.1_pt1 | contig 17278 bp, 14 predicted proteins | sample 9134161 | NCBI WGS metagenome assembly JAEEGG01 (sample SAMN16246543, study PRJNA631951) | gut metagenome | biome: gut microbiome; feature: rumen; material: CR-attached | host: Bos | place: Iran: Karaj | collected 2018-10 | reverse complement strand
CTTGTCCCCCGTGTGCCGAAGTTCGTCGTACATATTCAGGGCCATCACCACCCGCAGGTTCATGTCGATGAGCTGGGTGGTCAGATACAGGTTGCGCTCGATGTTGGACGCGTCCACCACCTTTACTACCACATCCGGCATAGCCTCCAGCAGATTCTTTCTGACATAGAGCTCTTCGGGAGAATAGGCCGATAGGGAATAGGTGCCCGGCAGGTCTACCAGGGTGATGTCGTAGTCCTTGTATCTGAAATGGCCTTCCTTGGCGTCCACCGTTACACCGGAGTAATTACCCACATGTTCGTGGGCGCCGGAAGCGATGTTGAACAGGGAGGTTTTTCCGCAGTTGGGGTTGCCCACCAGGGCCACGCGGATGTTGTGGTGGCGCTCCTCGGCCACGTGGGCCAGGGCGCGATTCAGCCTTTCCGCCTCTTCCAGGTCTCCGGGTAGCGCCTGAAGGTGTTCATCGGATACCAGGGCCTCGCGGGCTTCCTGCTCCGTGACCACCTCAATCTGACGGGCCTCTTCCCGGCGGAGGGAAACCTTATAACCCAGAATTTCATATTCAATGGGATCCTTGAGCGGAGCATTCAGCACCACCCGCACCTCTTTTCCGTTGATAAAGCCCATCTCAATGAGGCGCTTGCGGAAACTGCCGTGTCCGTGGACGCGGACAATCACCGCCTTCTCCCCAGTCTTCAAATCTGCCAGTATCATAGTCTGTATTTTGCGCTATGCGCAAAGGTACGGCAGAAATCGGCCCCCGTCAATCCCTATTTGTGGGGATTCGTGAAAAATATGTAACTTTGGGATATGAAACGCGTACAAGCTATCGATGTGCTCCGGGGTATGACCCTGGCCTTAATGGTGCTGGTGAACCTGCCCGGTTCCTGGAGCGCTGTCTATCCCATGCTGGCCCACTCGGCCTGGAACGGAATGACCCCCACGGATTTCATCTTCCCCAATTTTGTGTTCGTGATGGGTGTGTCCATGTTCTTTTCCCTGCGGAAACAGAACTTTACACTCAGTTGGAAGATGCTCAAACGCTTCCTGCTCCTGCTGGCCTTCGGCCTTCTGATCAACATCGTCAACCATTTGGTGTATGGGACGGAGGGCATCCGCTTCACGGGAGTTCTGGCGCGTTTCGCCCTGTGCTTCGGCGCATCGGCCCTTATCATCTGTAAGGTTAACCATAAATACCTGCCCTGGGTGATTGTGGGCATTCTGGTGGGATATTCGGCCCTTTTGCTGCTGGGGAACGGCTATGAGTACGGGCCGGACAACATCCTTTCCCGCGTGGACCGGGCGGTGCTGGGCAAGCACATGTACAACGACCATGGAATTGATCCTGAGGGTCTGCTTTCCACCCTGCCGGCCATTGCGAATACGCTCATCGGCTTCCTGGTAGGTAAGATTCTGGCCTCGGAAGACTTCCGGAAGATGGATTCCCTGGGAACAGCCATGCTGTTGGTGGGCCTGTTGCTGGATTACCTCCTTCCCATGAACAAGAAGGTGTGGTCGCCCTCTTTTGTGCTGGTCGTCTGCGGACTGGGCACCCTGCTTCTGAGCCTGCTCCATTATATTATAGACGAGCGCGGCTGGTGGAAACACACGGGCTTTTTCAAGGTGTTCGGCACCAATGCCATATATTGCTATCTCATGAGCGATGTGATCACCTGGATATATTCCCTGACCGGATTCGGCCGCTGGGCCATGGGCCTGATGGGCGTTACCCGGGGGACATCCCTGCTGTTTGCCGTGTTCTCTATGCTGGTGGTGTACCTGATGGCCTTACCCCTTTACAAACGGAAGATTTTCCTCAAATTGTAAAAAAAGTGTAACTTTGCCGTGATATTATGAAAGGTATTAATAATTGACTTCTATATGAAAAAATTTATCGTTATTGCTGCCGCCCTTCTGCTGGGCTTCCAGGCAAGGGCTCAGATTATTGCCGAGGCCGGATTAGCCGTGGGTTTCGAGAAAACCAGAAACGACCTGGGATACTACCATCCCTCTACCATGACCGGTCTGTATGCCGGAGCCAAGTATTATTATAGCCTGGACGACGTGGTCGATGGCCTTGCTTTCCTGCCCGGAGCCAACCTTTCTGTGCTCATCGGCCGCTATTGGGATTACAGCGACGTCAAATCCAGGGAACTCGCCCTCAATCTTCCCCTCCAGGGAAGCTACACCTATGAGATTAATGAACATGTCAAAGTGTTCGGCCAGACGGGTCCCACGCTTCAGTTGGCACTCACTCACAAGGTCTCGGATTCTCAAGGTAACACCTACTCCCTGCTTAACAAGAAGAACAGTTTCGGAGAGGCCCGCAACCGCTTCAATATCTACTGGGGATTTGCCGCCGGCGTGGAGATCAACGATATGTTCCGCATCGATCTGGGTGTCGACCTGGGTTTCCTCAATATGAACAAGCGCATAGAGCATAGCACCATCAACAAGATTACCCGCAATTTTGTGCACGTCGGTTTCGGATACCTCTTCTAGAGAGCGATCCATACAAAATAAAACCTCCGGGCTTTGGGGCCTGGAGGTTTTTTTACAACAATAAAGGATAAAACTACCTAACTATATGGCTAAATGTCTGGTGCAAAGGTAGGGGGAAAAGGGCCTCGGGTCAATACCAAGAAGTTGGTATTTTAGGGCCGATGCTATCAAAAAGTCGAATTGTTTGGCCAAAAATAACAAATTTCGGGGTCTTGTTCTCCCTTTTGATAATAATGTATTATCTTTGCAACCCGGAAAACAACATTAAACGATATTATGAAAAAGATTTTTGCAACCGTTCTTGCAGCATCCCTGCTGCTCATCGGCACCCAGGCTCACGCTCAGCTCGCGACCGGCGCCGGTTACCTGTTTGCTTCTGAAACCACTTCCACCAACAACTCCAAGGCGGATGCCATTCCCCACCATGGCTTCTACTTCGGTGGCAGCTATAACATTCCCATCGTGGCCGGTCTGGGTGTAGCCCCCGGTTTCTATCTGGACATGCTCCTCTACCATTACGATTATTCCGCTGGCACCTCCTTCATCGGTGGCTCCGTTTCCGAGCGTTATACCGAACTGGCCCTCAACGTGCCCGTGAATCTGACCTATTCCTTCGAATTCGGCCGTGACCTTGCTTTCCGCATCTTTGCCGGTCCCGTTTTCCAGTGTGGCGTATTGGCCCGTTCCACCTATAACGGATCTGTCAACATCGGCCCCATCCACGTTAACGAAGGTCAGGCCTACAACCACTACGATAGCGAAAACGGGGATACGAATCGCTTCAACATCTATATGGGCGGCGGCATTGGCTTCCAGGCCGGCGACATCATGTTCACCGTGGGTTACGACCACAACCTGCTGGACATCGACAAGAGCGACGCCACCAAAACGAATCGTCATCAGATCAAGGCTGGCATCAACTTCCTGTTCTAAATCTGTGGACAGAACAATCTGAGATCCAGAGCTTTAACGAATTACCCCCGGGTTGTTTTGACCCGGGGGTAATTGTTTAAGTATCTGTCTTACTGCGACTTGCGTCCACGGACTACTTTATATTAATGAAGGGCAGAGCTCCGCCGCCATTGTATTCGGGGAGCTTGCCGTCCCATTTCTGGATAGCGTCCTGCTGAACCAACAGGGCGTTCAGGGAAGCGGCCACGGTGCGGTTGTAATAGGCTTCACCGTCGGCCTTGATCTTAAGGGCCTGGGCCTCACCTTCGGCCTTGGCGATTTCGATTTTGGCGTTGGCCTCGGCCTCCTTGACCTGGTTCTCGGCACGGAGGGCGCTCTGGATGGCGGCATTCTTGGCGTCAATCATCTGGCGCAGGCTTTCCGGAGGAGTGATCTGGGAGGTGAACTCCTGAACCACGAAGCCTTCGTCTCCCAGGGACAGGTCCAGCATGGCGCGGACTTCGGCCTCAAACTTGGCGCGGCTGGCCATGAGTTCGTCGGAGGTGTAGTTGTTGGCGGTGATGCGGTAGGCGTCGTAGATGCAGGTGCGCATATAGCCGGCCTCGATATCGGCCAGGGGCTTGCGGTACTTGGTGAAGATTTCGGTGGCTTTGTCGCGGTTGACCATATAAGCCAGGGTGGGGTCCATGCTGAAGGTGGCGGCGTCCTTGGTGGTTACCGTGAAGGCGGGATAGTCTACACGCTGTACGTATACAGGATAAGTGAAGATATCCGTAGTGAAGGGATTGATGAACACCAGACCGTTGACGGGCTGGGTAATGAGCTTGCCCTGCTCCGTGAGGGAGAATTTCTTGAACTTGATACCCACCTCGGAGTTGTCAATGAGCTTGCAGCAGCTGGCACCGCAAACGAGCAGGACCAGAATGGTAGCGGCAATGATGAAGAAGGTCTTGCCGGGCTTGTTAAGTTTGTTGGACATAGCTATTGGTTTTTAAAAAACCCCCGGTGACATTGCTGGCGCCGGGGGTTGTAGTTATTCGGGCCTTAGTGGCTTAAAGATTGGCGTTCTCCTTTTTCCAGTCTGCAACGGCGGGAACGATACCGAGGGTAACAATCTCGTCGCGCATCTTGACAAGGTGCTCGTAGGAAGCCTGGAGGGCAGCCATTTCCTCGGGGGTACCCTGAGGGTTGGTGAAGTGGCAGCCGGTGGCGTCAATGACGGTGGGCATAGCCATCATCACGTTCTTGTACTCGGCGTTGTTCACATAGGTGCCGGCGGGCCATTCGAACTTCTGGCCACCCATAGCAGCCTCGATCATCTTCACAGCCTGGTAAGCGGGGCTCTGGAAGGAGCTGCGGCCACGGAGCTTGATGATGTTGGAACCACCCTGGATGGTGTTGTGCTTGATTTCTTCGAAACGCTCGGCGCTCAGACTCATCTCTGCGAGGGGCTTGCCGTCAATCTTCACGTGGGAAGCGAACACGGCCATAGCCTCACCGTGACCGCCATAGGTGCGGGCACCGGTAACCTTGTACTGAGGCACATTGAATTCCTGGGCCAGGGCTTCCTGCAGACGGGTGCTGTCAAGAGCGGCCAGGGAGGTGAGCTGGCTGGGCTTGAGGCCGGAGTGGATGAGGGCGGTGAGGGCCGTCACATCGGCGGGGTTGAAGATAACCACCACGAACTTGGCATCCGGGCAGTACTTCTTGATGTTGTCACCGAACTCGGCGGCAATCTGGCAGTTACCCTTGAGGAGGTCTTCACGGGTCATACCCTCTTTACGGGGTGCACCACCGGAAGAGATGATGTACTTGGCATCCTTGAAGGCAACGGCGGGATCGATGGTGGCGGTGAGGTTGATACCCTCGAAAGCGCAGTGGTCCATCTCTGCCAGAACACCCTTGAGGCCGGGCTCAAAGATATCGTACAGGCAAATGTTGGGAGTAAGACCAAGCATAGCGGCGGTCTGGACCATGTTGGAACCGATCATACCGGCAGCACCTACGATAAGGAGCTTTTCATCAGTGAGAAATTTCATGATATTTTTGTGTTTTAAAGTTGTCTTTCTCGTTTGAGTCCACAAAGATACGAATTTCCGAGGAAAGATGTGTTGGAATTGACAAAAATGCGTTATCTTTGCGTCTGAAAATTGTAACAATTAGTATGGAGCCTCCCAGTCAGGTCAAGTCCAACCAGTTAGCGGGCGTCGGTTCAGACGACCCTCTGTCGCGATTGTATACCCTTGAATGCTAAAAAACCCGGTGCCCTTGGGGCATGCGGGCGGCTTTGTATTGTTGTTCGAACCAAACCATAAATGGGACTATATTTAAAGAAGAAACTTGACAACGACGCCACCATCGGAGTGTGGCAAATCACAGAAACGGAGGAGGAACTCACCCGTCTGAGCGCCACCCCCACGGACGAGATGGAAGAAATCTCGTTCATCAAAAGCGAATCGCTTCGCAAACAGCGCCTGGCCGTGCGCGCTCTCCTGAACGCCCTCTTTGAAGAAAAGGTGTACCTGAGCCACCACGACAACGGCAAACCGTACCTGGAGAACAACCCCGTCAATATCTCCATTACCCATACGGAAAAATACGTAGCCGTCATTCTCCACGAGGACGATGACTGCGGCATAGATATCGAATCCCTGGACCGCGACTTTTCGGCCGTGGAAAAGAAAGCCCTGAGCGAGGACGAGATTGAGGACCTCGAGGAAGAGAAGCGCAACGAGCAGCTGGCCATCTACTGGTGCGCCAAGGAAGCCATCTTCAAGCTGCTGAGCCGCTACAACGTTGACTTTGCCGAGCAAATCGAAATCGAGCGTTTCCGCCCCCGCGGAGAAGGCGAGCTGGAGGCCACCTTCATTGACAAGAACGAGGACGAACAGGACTTCGATCTGGAGTATATGACCTTCGACCGCCACGTTATGGTTTGGGTGGTGGGAGACTGATTGTTGAAAACTTTTTTCCGGGTGTAACACCAAGGTTATATTTTAGAAGTTTTCTAAATTAAAAATTTTAGTAAGCTGTTAATCATCAATGAATTAACAGCTTATTTTGTTTTTTGTTGATAACTTTTTCTGGAGAAATCGTGGGAAAGTTGGATAGAATAGTATAATTTTGTTCCCGAGGGCAAAGGCCCCGTATTCGTACCAACTAGCAAACTAGAACTAGACCTATGGTTAAGAGTGTATTAAAACGTGACGGTCGCCGTGTAGATTTCAACAACCAGAAGATTGTTGCCGCCATCCTGAAGGCCATGGATGTGACCGATGCCGGTGAAGACATTGTTCTCGCCGCCCAGATTGCCCAGACGATTTCCGAGCTGGACAAGGATGTCATGACAGTGGAAGAAATCCAGGAAGTAGTTGAGAACCACCTGATGAACAGCCCCCGCCAGGAGGTTGCCAAGGAGTATATCCGTTACCGCAACAAGCGCAATATCGCACGTAAGGCCAAGAGTAACGAAATCTTCGAAACCATTATCCAGGCCCAGTCCAACGACATCACCCGTGAGAATGCCAATATGAACGCGGACACGCCCGCGGGTATGATGATGAAGTTTGCCTCGGAAGCTACCAAGAGCTATGTGGACGAGTGCCTCCTGAGCGACCCTGTTCGCGAGGCCGTAGCCAACAACTATATCCACATCCACGATAAGGACTACTACCCCACCAAGTCCCTCACCTGCATCCAGCACCCCCTGGATCTCATCCTGGAGCACGGCCTCAAGGCAGGACACGGAGAGTCCCGTCCCGCCAAGCGTATCGAGACCGCCAGCGTGCTGGCCTGTATCTCTATGGAGACCGTCCAGAACGAGATGCACGGTGGTCAGGCCATCCCCGCCTTCGACTTCTATCTGGCCCCCTACGTGCGCAAGACCTTTGAAGAAGAGGTGGACAAAGCAGCCGACCTGTTCAACACCGACCTCGCAGATGTAAGGGAAAAGAAGGTGGACGACTACATCAAGAGAGACCTCATTGGCCTCCAGGGGAAAGACCGCGCCTTCCAGCACGCCATCAACCAGACCGTGAACCGCGTGCACCAGGCTATGGAAGCTTTTGTTCACAATATGAACACCATCCACAGCCGCGGCGGTAACCAGGTTGTGTTCTCCTCCATCAACTACGGTACCGATACTTCGGCAGAAGGCCGCTGCATCATCCGTGAGATCCTGAACACCACCTACGAGGGCGTGGGCAACGGTTCCACCGCCATCTTCCCCATCCAGATCTGGAAGAAAAAGCGGGGCGTTTCCTACCTGCCGGAAGATCCTAACTATGACCTCTATAAATTTGCCTGCAAGGTTTCGGCCCGCCGCTTCTTCCCCAATTTCCTCAACCTGGATGCCACGTACAACCAGGACGAAGCCTGGAAAGCAGACGATCCCAAGCGTTACGAGCACGAGGTAGCCACTATGGGTTGCCGCACGCGCGTGTATGGTAATAAGTTCGGCCCCAAGACCTCCATCGGCCGCGGTAACCTGAGCTTCACCACCATCAATATCGTGAAACTGGCCATCGAAGCTATGAACGAAGAGTCCGACAAGAACCTCCGCATCCAGAAGTTCTTCAAGAAGCTCGACTGGGCCCTGGATATTGCCGCCCGTCAGCTCAACGAGCGCTTCGAGTTCCAGAAGACCGCCCTCAAGAAGCAGTTCCCTCTGCTGATGGCCGGCCTCTGGCTGGGCAGCGAAAAGCTGGAAGACAACGACTCCATCGAGTCCGTGATCAACCAGGGAACCCTGTCCATTGGCTTCATCGGCCTGGCAGAATGCCTCATTGCCCTTGTTGGCAAACACCACGGAGAAAGCGAAGAAGCCCAGGAGCTGGGTCTGAGGATCATCTCCCATATGGCCGAAAAGATCAACGGCTTTGCCGAGACCTTCCAGCACAACTTCACCTTCCTGGCCACTCCGGCAGAAGGCCTCTCCGGCAAGTTCACCAAGAGGGACAAGAAGACCTTCGGCGTGCTGCCCGGCATCACCGACAAGGACTACTACACCAACTCCAGCCACATCCCGGTGTACTATCACTGCACCCCGGAGCACAAGGCCAAGATTGAGGGCCCGTACCACAAGTACGAGAACGCCGGCCACATCTTCTACGTAGAGGTAGACGGTGACGCCACCCACAACCCCGAAGCCATTATGCGCATCGTGGACCTGATGGACAAGTACGACATTGGCTACGGCTCCGTGAACCACAACCGCAACCGCTGTATGGACTGCGGCTACGAGAACGCCGACGACAACCTCACCGAGTGCCCGCACTGCCACGGTCATCACATTGACACCCTGCAGCGCATCACCGGCTACCTGGTAGGTACCACCGACCGCTGGAACTCCGGCAAACTGGCCGAACTCCACGACAGAGTTGTGCACAAGTAATGCGCATCCGCGTATTGGACATACTGCACCAGACAATGGCCGACGGACCTGGTTTCCGGACGGCCATTTACTGTGCAGGCTGTTCCCACGCGTGCAAGGGCTGTCACAATCCCGAGAGCTGGGATTTCAAGGCAGGCCGATGGATGGACGTGGAAGAACTGCTGGAAGATATCAAGGCCGATGATATGTCGGACGTGAGCTTCAGCGGCGGAGACCCCTTCTACCAGGTGGAAGCCTTCACGGAGCTGGCCCGCCGCATCAAGGAGGAGACCCACAAGACCATCTGGTGCTGGACGGGCTTTACGCTGGAGGAAATCCAGGCTTCGGCCCAGCTGTCTCAGCTGCTCCCCTACCTGGACGTTCTGGTAGACGGTCCCTTTATTCTGGAACAGCGCGATACGGACCTCCTGTTTCGCGGCAGCCCCAACCAGCGCATCATCTATTTACACGGAAAGCCGCCGGAGGATGATATCCCCGGTACCGTAGCACTGCAGCCTTTGCGCTAGCGTTTAAGCCAAATTTCGGGATTTTGGGGATCGGAGCCTTTCCACAGTTCAAAGTGGAACAGGTCTTCCCCGCCAATGGTATCCACCGTGCCAACCTCCTGGCCGGTGGTTATTTTTTGTCCGGCCTTGACCGACACGGACTTGAGCTTGCTGTAGAGGGTGAAGTACGCTCCGTGATTGACCAGCACGCACTGGTTGTAACCCGGCAGCACCACAATCTGGCTCACGGTGCCGTTGAACACGGCCTTGACCGTTGCACCGCGGCGTACCACCAGCGTGACACCGTTGTTCTGGGGCAGCTGGACATTCTGGTAGACCGGGTGGTTGTGCTTGCCAAAGCGCTCCACAATGGTTCCTTCTACCGGCCAGGGCAGTTTGCCCTTGTTGGCGGCAAACTCGTTGGATAGTTTGGTATCCACCGTGGTGGACGTGGTCTTGGAGCCTCCGCTCTTCTTGCTTCCGCTGCTCTGCTTCTTGGTCTGCTGGCGGATGAGGTCGGCTATCTTGCGGTTGAGTTCCTCCTTCTGGCGGTTCTTCTCCTTGAGCTGCTTCTCATAGGTACGGCGGTCTTTCTTGAGCTTGTCCACCATCTTGGAGGCGTCGCCTTCTTCTGAGCGGAGCTGCGTACGCTCATCCACCACCTTCTTCCGGACCTTTTCGGCTTCGGCCTTTAACTTATTCAAGCGGGCTTTCTGGACCTCCAGTTCGGCCGCGGCTTCCTTTAGCTTGAGGGCCTGCTGGCTCATCTGGGAGGAAAGGTTGCGAAGGTAGCCAAAGCGGTTGAAAGCCTGGCCCACGGAGTTGCTGGACAGCACATACATATACCACAGGCGGCTGTCCCGGTTCTTGTACGCACCCTTCACCAGGCGGGAATAGTAGTACGCCAGGGTATCGTGACGGGCCTGGACGCGGTTGAGCTCCCGCTGGCAGATGCGCAGGGAATCGTTGAGGAGCTTGAGGGTTTGGTCGTAGCTGGCAATGAGCTGTTCACGGGCCGAAATCTTGCGCCGCACCAGGGTAAGGCTGCTGAGGGCCTCCGAGCTGCTCTTGCTGTTTTGGCTGAGCTTGCGGTTGAGGAGTTCGATGTCTTTCTCCAGTTGGGCGCGCTGGTTTTCCAGGCGCTTCACGGACGAACTCTGCGCCCCGGCGCTGATGGCGCAGAGGAGCAGGATTCCTATGAGGAGAAACTTTCTCATTACTTGTTGGGGGCTTCGTCCAGGCGGCGGGCCTGGTTGCGGTAGACTTTGGCGGTATCGGCCTCTCCCAGGGCTTCCAGCACGGTGGCGTAATGGCGCAGGATAACGGCGCTCTCCTTGCCGCCGTAGAGCATAGCGTGCTTAAAGAAGGGCTTGGCCTCCAGGTCTTTGCCCATCAGATGCAGGATCCAGGCAAAGGTATCCAGGTACGTGGCGTTGTCCGGCTCCTGTTCTACCGTTTTCTTGGACATATTGTACGCCTTCTTGAGCTCTTTGCCTTCCAGGCTCAGGTAATACGCGTAGTTGTTGAGAACCGGAGCATAATTGGGATTGATCTTGAGGGCGTTCTTGTACGCTTTATAGGCCCCCTTGCTGTCTCCCAGGGAATGGCAGGCGTCTCCCAGCTGGCTCCAGGCATTGAGGCAGATGTTCTTGTCTTTGGGATAGCGGGCCAGCAGCATCTTGCTGATGGTGACTATGGAGTCATAGTCTTCCAGGTTGTAGCTGCCCAGGTTGGCGTAATCCAGGAAGGCCAGTTCGTCAAAACGTTCATAGGCCTGCATAGACAGATCCCGCATTTCCTCCCATCGGCCCTTTAACTGAAGGTACTGGATATAGGTGGCGGTATGCTGGATGCTGCCGGGATACAGCTGGGCGTTCTTCTGGAACCACTTGCCGGCTTCCTCCTCGCGTCCGGTACTATAATAATATGTGCCGATGGTGGAGATGAGGGTGCTGTCCGAAGGATGGGTGGCAGCGGCCTTGAGGGCCAGGGAGTCAAAGCCCGCCCGGTGGATCTGGAGGATCTTGGGGTCCAGGGAACGGGTGAGGTTGCCCAGATACATACTCTTGCTCTGGACCTGCACCTCTTCCGAAGAGAAGAAGGGTCCCAGGGTTTCGAAATAGTCCGGATAGCGGCGCATATGGCGGTACACCTCAGATTTACCCAGGATGGCGGGGATATAGCCGCTGTCCAGCGACAGGGCTTCCTCGTAGCGGACCAGGGCCAGGGAGTCCTTGTAGTCGGCCAGGTAGTAGTCTCCCAGCATAGACAGGACGGAGGGTACGGAATACTGCTCGTTGAACTTTTCCAACAGCGCTGCGCCTTCTTCCTGCTTGCCCATAGCCGTGTAGACGTCGTATCTGGTGCGGATGACTTCTTCCGAGAGACCGCGCTGCTTTTCAATCTCGTCCAGGGCGGTCAGGGCCTTCTCAAACTGCTGGTTCTGGAGATAGAGCTCCAGGAGCTCGTAATAGGTGCCGTTGTTGTCCGGGAAATCGCGCGCCATAGCCTCGTAGAGGTCTATTCCCTTCTGGGGCTGGTTCTGGATAATCTGCAGACGGGCCTGCAGGCGGCGGTACCAATAGTTGGTGCTGTCCAGGGCCACGGCTTTCTCGCTGGCCTCCGTGGCCGCTTCCATATCCGTGTCCCTCAGGGCCGAAAGGGCCAGGTAGTACCAGACGGCGTCGTTACCGGGCTGGGCCACCGAAAGGGTGTGCAGCAACCGGCGCGCCTGTTTGTTTTGACCGTTGGTATAAAGGGTGACCGCATCTACCAGGTTGGCGTCCGTTTCCTGGGCGGGAACGGGGAGTGCACAGAAGCACAGGAGGAGAAGGGCCAGAAGGTTCTTTTTCATTTTGCAAAAATACGGGTTTTTCTTATATTTGTTATCCACTAAAACAAATTTTGGACCCCTCTTGAAACGTTTTTGGTCAAATCTGCATCTTATACAGTGGACAAGAGATGAAGAGTCTCCTGGCGGAGCATCGTCCCCCGAGCGGTTAGCCGCCGCGTGCAAGGAGGGAGACCGCAGCGCCCAAAAGCGTTTGTTTGACGCCCTGGCACCCAAAATGATGGCGGTTTGCCTTCGCTATATGGGAAACCGGGAAGACGCGGAAGACGTTCTGCAAGAAGGATTTATCTCATTGTTCACCAAGTTGGGCAGCTATGAAGGAGCAGGCTCCTTCGAAGGCTGGGCGAGAAGAATCTTTATCAACACTGCACTGATGCATCTCAGAAAAACAGATGCCCTGGGTCTGAGCGACGACATAAGCGAAGCCCACGGCCTGTTTACAGAAGAGGCCACACCCCTTGAGAAAATGGGGTACAAGGAACTGGTCCGGCTCATAGAAGCCCTCCCGCCAGACGCCAGAACGGTCTTCAATATGTACGTGGTGGAAGGATATTCCCACAAGGAAATCGCCCAGGAGCTGGGATGCACGGAAGCTACCTCGCGCTCCAAATTGCAACGCGCACGGCTTCGCCTGCAGGAAATGATAAAAGAAGCAAAATGACAGAAAAGGATTTCGACATACAGGTAAGAAACCTCTTACAGAACGCAGAGGAGCCCGTCTCTCCCAAGGTTTGGGAAGGCGTGGAGGCCGCGCTGAATAAGCCAGCCCGCATTATCCCGCTGCGTTTCTGGGGCTATGCCGGCGCCCTGGCCGCTGCTGCGGCCGTGGCCCTCTTCGTGGTCTTGAGGCCCGCCGCCCCGGTTGAAGAACCCGTACATTCTAACCATTCTATATTTATGTCTGAGGCATCCGGGGAAACGGTGCCCCAAACGGAGATTGTTCCCGTTCAGGAAGAGACTCCCGTCCAGCTGGTACAGCTTCCCCGGAGAAAACCTCATTATGTAGCCCAAGCAGATGTAGAGATTCTCTCGGCCCCTTCGGGACCTCGGAATGACAATCCGTCCGGAGCGGAGCGACACAGGGGGTCTGGGGGATTAGGCCCCCAGTCCGTCAAGGACTCTTTGACAAAGTCGCAAGACTTTGCCCCGGCTTCGGCCCTTTCCAGCCGGAAGCCCCAGGAGAGCGACCACGCCCTCCTGAACCAGATGGCTTTTGAGCAGGAAAAAGAGGCTGCCAAGAAGGCTCCGGTGGTATCCGTCCTGGCCTTTGGTAACATCCAGACCAGCCAGCGCAGCGGCATCCACGGAGATTTCCACCGTTATGGCGCTCCGGCCCTCAACGCCGGCGTGGGCATTTACAACGAAAGCCCTGAGGTAAGCTTCAGCCTGCCGTTCTCGGTGGGTCTGGGTTTGCAGTTCAACCTCAACCAGCGCTGGGCTCTGGGTACCGGCATCCGCTACACCAACCTGCAGCGCACGTTTGTGGGAGACTTCAAGGGAGAAGGCTTCTATCTGGCCCAGACGGACATAGACAACCAGCAGCACTGGCTGGGCGTTCCGCTTAACGTGTATTACAACTTTGTAAACACCAAGCGCTGGAGCATCCACGCCTTTGCCGGCGGTTCGGCAGAATGGCTGCTGGACAACCACTTCCTCATTCACAGCAGCCCCAGCGACATCCACCACCACCAGAAGGGCGTGTATCCCCAGTGGTCCGGTGCCGCAGGTCTTGGCGTAGAATTCAAGATTACCCCGTTCCTGGGCCTGTATGTTGACCCCAGCTTCCGCTACTTCTTCAACACAGAGCGTCAGCCGCGGTCCCTGCGCACCGTTCAGCCCCTCCGCTTTGACGTAGAGGCCGGTCTGCGCTTCACTATAGGAAAGAAGTAAAAGTTAGTCAGTGTAAATACCAAAGAAGGCCGATCCACTGCCCGACATTGCGGCATAGATTGCGCCTTTTTTGTATAGTTCCGCCTTCACTGTGGCCAGGGCCGGATACTTGGCAAATACCGTCTGTTCAAAGTCGTTGTCCAGGCAGTCTTTCCAGCTGTTAACCGGGCGGCTCAGTATCTCCTTCAGCGGCACCTCGGGCTCACGGGGCACGATTCCGCGGTAGGCGTCGGCCGTAGAAACGGCTATGCCTTCCGGGATGAAGACTTCTATACGATACCCCTTCAGATCCAGGTCAAACGGCTCCAGCACCTCTCCGCGGCCGCTTCCAAACATAGGGCGGTTGTAGATGAAGAAGGCGCAGTCGCTGCCCAGCCGGGCGGCATAGGAGGCCAGCTCTTCGTCGCTCAGATTCAGGTTGACCAGGGTGGAGATCATCCTCAGGGCAAAGGCGGCGTCGGAAGAGCCGCCGCCCAGACCGGCTCCCACCGGAGAGATCTTCTCCAGGTAAATCTTCATAGGAGGGAGGTCGTAGTGGGCGTTGAGGAGGAAGTACGCCTTGGCCGTGAGGTCCTTGAGGGGGTCCCAGTCCACGCCTTCCCGGCGGGCCAGGGTTATCATCAGTTTGCCATCCTCAGAAATGGCCTGGGTGAGCGAGGAATAACGCTCCCGGAGTCCCGAGAGGGTGCGGCTGTAATCGTCTCCGGTGATGATTTCCAGGCAGTCGGCTATGCCAGGATAGGGCAGGAAGAGGGTTTCGAGGTCGTGATACCCGTCTTCCCGCTTCCTAAGGACCTTCAGTCCCAGGTTGATCTTGACGTTGGGATAGCAAATCATATTCACAAATTTAATCAAGAATCGTAAGAAACACACAAAATAGCGTCTCAAACAACACAACTTTTTTTACGATTGTAGGTTTTCTCTCCGCCTTTTCCCACCTTGCCGGCCACAAAACCTGTGAGCTATGCGTAAGATAATTGGATTCTTCTGCCTTTTGTGCGTCTTCTCCTGCCAGGAGCCGCTGGTGGACTCTCTCCCCCGCTTTATGCGGGAGCAGAACCGTTCTTCCCGCGCCCAGAAGGAGCCCGAGGATACTTCGGCCCGTCCTCATCTGAAGCCCATCGAGCTTCCCGTGATAATAACTTCCGTCTATGCCACGGCCCTTCATTTCCGGGATTCGGTGAACTGGCGGCTGGACAGCCTGGGCGGGGCCGAGGTTCTCCTTTTCAAAGACGGAGAGCTGGTGCAGCGCCAGGAGGTTGCCTCGCCGCCCGACCCCGAACGGCACCGCATCTGGAACGGCCAGCTGTGGACCGACTACACGGACGGGAACGAGACGGTGCTGCTTTGTGACGGCGTCGAGCGCTTCCGCTTTGCGGGGGAAGAGCAGCTGCGGGGCTTTCTGCTGGTGGACGGGGATGTCCACACCCTTGGCCAACACCCCGGGAAAGGCGGGTTCTGCTACCGGATTAACGGAGAGGCTGTCTTCTCCCGCGACAAGGGCAGCGTGCTGGGAAGCCCTTCCAGCCAGGCCTGGAGGGGCGGCGCGCTCAACAAGGATGGCAATAACATCTACTACAGCTACCGGGTAGACAACGATTACCACGTAATGAGAGGGGCCGAAACCTTCCGCATAATCCCGGCCGGCACATCCGTCGCTCTTTACGACCTCCGGGTCCACGGCGGGCATCTCTGGAGGGCCGAAAAGCGCTCGGGCTCCCTCGTCCTGGTCTGCGACGAGCAGGTAAAAACGCTGAATGTGACGGCCTCAACGGTTGTTTCCTGCCGGCTGGTCCCTTCCGGAGACGACGTTCTGATCCAGGGCTGCCAAAAGCTTAGCCCGGACACTTATTCCTACTGGACAGCCCCTTTTGATACCGGGACACCCTCCACGCACGGTACTGGCTATTCCCCTCTCAGCGAGCTGTGTTACCTGTTTCCCCACACCCTCTTTGCCAACGTGGATGCCGGCGGACGCGTCCATATACTCTACCGCAACCATTCCGATCTGAGCGTCCCGCGGGCGGTTTATACCTGCCCTTCGGCCCTGAACCTCTTCCTGTCCAATAACCACTACGCCGCGGCCCTTACGCACAACGGGGCGGGTCCTCACCTTCTGGTTCACGACGGCCAGAAGACGTCCCTCTCTTTTAACGGCTACTTCACCTCTGTCATCATTGAATAAACTATGCTGGTTAACATTCACGGGGCCAAATGCGTGGGCATTGAGGCCGTTCCGGTAACAATTGAAGTGAACATTACCCTTGGAATCGGGATCCACTTGGTGGGACTGGCCGATGCGGCCGTCAAGGAGAGTCTCCTCAGAACCGTCACGGCTCTGCAGGCCAAAGGCTTTCACGTGCCCGGGAAAAAGATTGTCATCAACCTGGCGCCGGCCGATATGCACAAGCAGGGCAGCGGTTATGACATCCCCATTGCGCTGGGAGTGATTGCCGCCTCCGGGCAGCGTGAACTGCCGGAACTGGAGAACTACCTCATTATGGGAGAACTGGGCCTGGACGCCAGCGTAAGGCCGGTGAGCGGGGCTCTCCCTATGGTGGAACTGGCCCGGCGGATGGGCTACAAGGGCTGTATCCTGCCCGAAGAAAGTGCCCTGGAGGCGGTGGACTACACCGATACGCTACTATTTGGCGTTCGCACACTGGACGACGTCCTGCGCATCCTGTCCGGAAGCGATGACGTGTCGGACCTGCTTATCTGGAACACCGAGACCTACGGGCGCGCCAGGGCCCAACAGCCCCTGAAGGAAAAGAGTTATATGGATTTTGCCGAAATCCTGGGCCAGGAGGGCGCCAAGCGCGGGGTGGAGATTGCCTGCGCCGGGGGACACAATGTCCTTCTGGTGGGAGCACCGGGGAGCGGAAAAAGCTCCATTGCCAAGGCCCTGGCGGGGATTCTGCCGCCTATGACGCGGGAAGAGAGCGCCATCACCTCCAAGGTGTATTCGGTGGCCGGGCGCTCCAGCGGCGGGGTGGGACTTATGCGCACGAGGCCCTTCCGGGCGCCGCATATTTCGGCCTCCAAAGCGGCTATGCTGGGCGGCGGCAGCGGAGACAATATCCTTCCCGGAGAGGTCTCCCTGGCCACGGGCGGGGTGCTTTTTGCCGACGAGTTCTGTGAGGCGCCCAAATCTACCCTTGAAGCCTTGCGAGGGCCTATGGAAGACCGAAAAGTGACCATTTCCCGGCTCAAGGCCAAGATCGAATACCCGGACTCCTTTATGCT
>JAEEGG010013731.1_pt1 | contig 17280 bp, 19 predicted proteins | sample 9134161 | NCBI WGS metagenome assembly JAEEGG01 (sample SAMN16246543, study PRJNA631951) | gut metagenome | biome: gut microbiome; feature: rumen; material: CR-attached | host: Bos | place: Iran: Karaj | collected 2018-10 | reverse complement strand
CCTTCGAACTCTACGGTGTCATTTGTCTTTGCGGTAGATTTCGTAAGGAACATATCGCCGTTGGACATGTCCTTAAACACGACGGGGCGATAGTTTTCTGGATGAATACCTTTTTTCATTTTGAGTTTAAAATATTAATGTTATAAATATATAATTCACATAAAGCGGGTGCAAAGGTACAAAGATTTTTTGGAATTCACAAACTTTTTGCTCTTTTTTCTTTGCCTGCTCAGATTTTTACCTTATATTTGCAAACTAAAACAACAATATATGAGAAGAATAACCTTTTTAATTCTCAGTCTGCTCCTGATTGCCGTGATCAGTTCTGCCCGTCAACCTCAGAAAGGCTCCCGGTATGCCATCGGTTTCTATAACCTTGAGAATCTCTTCGACACCTGTCACGATGAAGGCAAGAACGACTATGAGTACTTGGCTGAGGGCACGTTTAAGTGGACGCCAGAGAAATACACCAACAAACTGCATAACATGGCCCGTGTGCTCTCTGAGATGGCTTCTGACCGTGTGCCGGAAGGCTGTGCTGCTATCGGAGTGGCAGAGGTGGAGAATGCTAAATGTCTGGCTGATCTCTGCAACGAGGCACCTCTCAAGCAGCGTCACATCCAATATGTGCATGTGGAAGGACCTGATCAGCGGGGTGTTGACTGTGGGCTGCTCTATAACCCTCAACTCTTCTCAATTCGTGATGTTGCGCTCGTACCTTATATATATAAGAAGCCAGAAGACTCTCTGAGAGCTACAAGAGGCTTTCTTGTGGTGAGTGGTATGCTGGCCTGTGAGCATGTGACGATTATTGTGTGTCATCTGCCGTCGCGTGGTGCCACTTCCTATTATCGTGAAGAAGGTGGCAGACAGCTGAAGGCAGTGAAGGACTCGCTGTTAAAGGAGGATCCTGAGCAAAAGCTCCTGATAATGGGGGATATGAATGACGATCCGCAGGATGCTTCGATGGCAGAGTGCCTGGGAGCCAAACGGGAGATTGGTGAGGTGGGAGAGAGTGACCTCTATAACCCCTGGTGGAATGTGCTGGCATCAGGTGAAGGGACTCTGAGTTACAGAGGTGCCTGGAATCTGTTCGACCAGATTATCCTCTCGTCATCGTTGCTCCGTGCCGAGGAGGGCTCGCTGACCTACGACTCGCATGAGATTTTCCGTCGCGACTATCTCATCCGTCAGGATGGTCCCTATGCAGGTACGCCTCTGCGTACACATGGAGGGGGACAATGGCTCAACGGCTATAGCGACCATCTGCCTACGGTGGTGTATCTGAAAAGGTAAAAAGGTAAAAAAAGTAAAAGGGTAAAATAGTAAAAAGGTAAAGATATGATTATCATCGGAATCGCTGGCGGTTCAGGTTCAGGCAAGACCACCGTCGTGAAGCGTATTGCCAAGGCACTGCCTCCTCATTGTGCGGCAGTCATCCCTTTAGACTCGTATTATAACGACACCACTAATCTGACGCCAGAGGAACGTAAGCAGATTAACTTCGATCATCCCGACGCCTTCGACTGGAAACTGTTGACGGAGCAGATTAAGAAACTCAGAAATGGCGAGGCTGTGGAGCAGCCTACCTATTCTTATGTCATCTCCAACCGTCTGCCGGAGACCGTTCATATAGAACCGAAACCTGTCATTATCCTCGAAGGCATCATGACGCTACATTATAAGAAACTGCGCGACATGATGGATCTGAAGATTTATGTGGATACCGACAGTGATGTGCGCCTGATTCGTAATATTCGTCGTGATGTGGTGGAGCGTGGACGTACCGTGGAAATGGTACTCAGCCATTATGAGAATGACGTGAAGCCTATGCACGAACAGTTTATCGAGCCCACGAAGAAGTTTGCCGACCTGGTAATTCCCTGGGGGCGTGAGAATAAACGGGGTATCGATATCCTGCGCACTTATATTCAAGGTTTCTCCGAGGAAGTGAGAGAGGAGATGAAGGACGCGAAAAGTGAAAAGTGAGAAATTGATGGAAATATGGAAATAGAGACTCACCCTTTTGAGCCGTTTCTCCCTGAACGTGCCAGGCTGCTGATGCTTGGCACTTTTCCGCCATCGGAGAAACGGTGGTCCGTGAAATTCTACTATCCTAATTTTATCAATGACATGTGGCGGATTGTGGGGTTGCTCTTCTTTCAGGATAAGGATCACTTTGTGGATGCAGTCCATAAACGCTTCCGCCTCGACTTGCTGATCCCATTTCTGCAGGAACAGGGCATCGCCCTCTTCGATACGGCTACACGTATCCGGCGAACCACGGGTACTGCTTCTGATAAGGATCTTGAGATTGTGGAGGAGACAGATCTCCATCAGATGTTGCGTCGCCTGCCCTGTTGCGAAAGTATTGTCACAGCCGGTCAACTCGCCACAGAGATAGCCTGTAGCCAGTTTGGTGTGAATCCTCCGAAAGTTGGTGAATCAGTGCCCTTCATGTTTGAAGGGCGCCAGCTGCGGCTCTATCGTATGCCCAGCAGCTCTAGAGCTTATCCAATGAAGCTGGAGCTGAAAGCTGTGTATTATCAGAAGGTTCTTCTTCCTTAATCTCCTCTATTTTTGCTGGCTCATCGATGACCTCTTCTGCCATAGGAATCTCCTGCGCCTCCTTGAACTTACGTTTGTTGGCATGGAACTTCAGCGAGTTGATGAGTTCCGTTACACCGTAGAGCAGTGAGCACCAGCCTAAGATCAGCATGGCCATGCTGGCTGGTACCATCGGCTTGATGATAACGTAGAGTCCTATCAACAAAACGGCAGAGGGGAACACCCAGTAGCCGAAGCTTATCTTTCCGTATCTGCGGGCATTCACCAGGTTGATGTACTGATTGATGGCGCCTAAGATCAGGATGCCACCGATAATATACATCAGGGCTGTGATAAACACGTTGGGACTCAAGGCCAGCATTGCACCAAGAATCAGACTACCCACACCCACAATCGGGAATGTAGGTTTCTCACCATAGAGAACTTGGCCGTTGGCATCCGTGATCTTATACTCCGACATGTTCTTGCGGGCATTCACATACACGATCAGTGAGATAAGACCTGACAGGAGAAAAAGAATACCAATGGCTACTGTGATCCATGTCACCGTATTATCGGGGTACTTGATGAGCAGACAGCCAACTGCAATGGCACAGATGGCACGGAATACAGAACTTTGTAATATCTTCATAATTGTATTATTGTCTTTTTTGGAGGTTTGCGATTGCAAAGATAGGAAAAATGAATGGAATGAGCAAATAATTATGTAATTTTGCAGCAATTTTTAAGAGACAATATGACAACTTTATATTTGGTGAGGCATGGTGAGACGGTAGATAATGCCAATCAGATCATGCAGGGACAGACACAAGGGGAGCTTAATGAGAACGGTATCCGACAGGCTCAGGAGGTGCGTGAGACTTGGAAAGACTGCCAGATTGATGTGGTGATTGCCAGCGATCTGAAACGTTCCATAGATACAGCCCGCATCATTGCTGAACCTCACGGACTGGAGGTTATAACGACTCCCCTGTTGCGTGAACGTGACTGGGGCGACTTTACAGGTCGCTTTATTCCCGACCTGAAAAATGAGGTGTGGCCCGATAATATTGAGACATTAGAAAACCTTCTTTCCAGGGCTGGCGAATTCATCACCTATGTCAAGGAGACATTCCCGGGAAAGAAGGTGCTGGCTGTAGGCCATGGCATTATCAACAAAGCCATACAGGCAGTATATTATCATAAAACGATGAGCGAAGTGCAGCGCATGATGAATGCTGAGGTGCGGGTGCTGGAGCTTTAAGCCTAGCGGCGTCCACCCGCTCCACCATGTCCGTGAGAGCCACCACCGTGAGAAAAGCCGCCACCGTGAGAAAAGCCGCCACCGTGAGAGAATGAGCCTCCGCCACGTGAGCCACCTCCGAATGAGCCTCCACCATGAGAGAATGAACCTCCACCACCGTATGAGCCTCCACGTGAGAATGAGCCACTGCCGCTGTGTGAGAAACCTCCGCGTGAGCTTCCACCCATGCTATGGTTCACTGTGTTGCGGGTACTGCTGCCACGATTGCTGCTGAATTCAACAGAGCGTCCTCTGTCCATGCCACGATTCATGCTTGAGTGATCACCAATCGAACGGGTTATACGTCCCTCGTAGCGTGAACTGTTAGCTGAACTGCGATTTCCGTTGAAATTGCCACCACCGCTGTATCCACCGTGATTACCGTTGTTAGGGCGTCTGTCGAAACTTCCACCACCGCTGTATCCGTTGCCATCGTATCTGCGTCCATGGAAGTTGCCGTTATGCCTGCCTCCATCGAAGCTACCGCCACCACCGTATCCCATTCTGCCTGGTCTGTCGTGATGCCTGGTGATGCGTGTAGAGCTATGGCGTGGACCACGGAAGTCACCACGGTTCCAACGGTCATGCATGCCGAAGTGCGCTCTGTGTGGGGCACGGAAGTGAGCGATGCGCCCATGATAATAGCCATGTCCGCCTATACGGTGCCAGGCATGTCCGCCACGATAGGTCACGTAGAAGTGAGGGCGCCCGAAGTAGAAATAGTCGCGACGCGGATAACGGCTATAAATACCGAAGTGCCAGTAACCAGCTTCCCAGTAGAGTGGACGATAGAAATAGGTGGCTGCGATAAAGGATTTCCACTGCCAGTCGAGCAATATGTAACTCAGATCGAGATTACGACGCTCCCAATAGGTACCAAACACATCGTTACGACCTGTAACACCCATCAGGTAGTCGAGATTGATCTCATAAGCTGCCTCGTACTGCTCATCAGTCAGATTCAGCTCATAAGCCATCTTATCAGTGAGGAACAGGGCCTCATTGCGAGCCTGCTCATAGCTCATTGCCTTTACTGAAATGCTGATTGTCAGCATGGTCATCAGTGCGAAAAACATCTTCTTCATAATTGTATCATTTTGATCGTTCAACATTCGTTTTAATTGATTCACGCTGCAAAGGAACGACAAAAAAGGGAGGTTTGCAAAGGATTTTCCCTAATCGGGCAGGGGAAAATCCCTATATCCTCATTTTTGAGGTTGAATTTTTGGTAGTTTGCCCTTTTTACATTAACTTTGCCCGCAATATGAGACAATTATTCACATTATTATTATGTTTCTGCAGTGCGATGGCAGTCTCTGCCCAAGAGCGTTCACTCTTTGATTCACTGCAGTACCGGGCTGAGTTGCAGGCCACACTATCGGGTGGTGATCATAATCCCCTGTGGCTCAATGCTAATAAGTATGGCCTGAGTTCTTTGAAGAAGGCCAATGGTTACGTCAGAGGCTCGTTGGCACGTCCCTTAAAGAATGATGAAGGGCGCCGATGGGGTATTGGCTATGGTGTTGATATGGCTCTGGCTGCTGGGTTTACGAGTACTGTAGTGCTTCATCAAGCCTATATCGAAGCCCGTTGGCTGAAAGGTGTTCTTACTGTTGGAGCTAAGGAACAGCCGATGGAGTTGAAGAACCAGGAACTGAGTTCTGGTTCACAGACACTCGGTATCAATGCCCGTCCTGTGCCACAGCTAAGAATCGCACTGCCTGACTACTGGTCGATTCCCGGCACTCGTAACTGGCTCGCTCTGAAAGGTCACCTTGCTTATGGTAAGACCACTGATGATGGTTGGCAGAAAGACTTCAAGGCACCTGGTACACGCTATACCGAGAACACACTCTACCACAGCAAGGCTGGCTATCTGCGTATTGGTCCTAAAAACATCACCTTCGAATTTGGTCTTGAGATGGCCAGTCAGTTTGGTGGTAAATCCTATACGTATGAGAATGGTGTAGAGCAGGTCTATGACAATAGTGCCAATCTGAAAGCTTTCTGGAATGCCTTGATACCTGGTGGCTCTGATGCCACTGATGGCAACTTCAAGAATGTGGAGGGTAATCAATTGGGTTCGTGGGTGATGCGCTTGAACTTTGACCGTCCCACATGGAATATTGGTATATATGCCGACCAGTTCTTTGAGGATCACTCGATGATGACTCATTTCAGTAAGAGTGGTGACGGTTATTTCCGCTACGACTTTAAGGATTGGCTGTTAGGCGCTGAGTTGAAGCTGAAGCAGAACCCCTGGCTTGAGGGTATTGTCATAGAGTATATGTACACGAAGTATCAGGCTGGTCCAGTGTATCATGACCATACAACGAATGTTGACATCCAGATCAGTGGACGCGACAACTACTATAATCACCACCTCTTTACTGGTTGGCAGCACTGGGGACAGGTGATGGGTAATCCCCTTTACCGCTCGCCCCTCTATAATGATGATGGACATATTGAGGTGGAACACAATCGTTTCAAGGCTTGGCATCTGGGTTTCAATGGTACTCCCATTGCCAATCTGCATTACCGCGTGTTGGCCACCTGGCAGCGCAGTTTCGGTACCTATTATTATCTGCCGCCAGCACCTATGGAGAACGTGAGTCTGCTGGCAGAAGCCTGCTATGCCTTTCGTGGTGGCTGGAGCCTGAAAGGTGCACTGGCAATGGATAGTGGTAAGTTGCGTGGTGAGAGTTACGGTGTGCAGCTCTCGATAGTTAAAACTGGTATAATTGGCAAGAAAAAATGATGAAACGAGTTCTTTTTTATATGATAATAGGTATGGGGCTGCTCACGTCTTGCAGCTCAGAAAGTTCCAACAATGGTGATCTTGATGGTTTCTGGCTCATGACAGGCAGACCTGGACTCACGTGGTCGTTTCAAGGTAAGATTCTCGAATTCCGTGATGTGAATCAGGTACATCACGACCTGATGGCTAAGTTCCGTCATGAGGGCAATCTGCTGATTGTATATGATCTGCGTGTGGTGGACCGTGATGCTGGCGACCCACTTGTGACTGAGAGTGAGATGGAGGATCTGCGTGCCTATGGTATCAGCAACTTAGAGGAAGATCAGTTCCAGATCAAGCAACTTAACTCAGATGATATGCATCTGGAAAGTAGCAGCGAGAGTCTGTATTTCCGTAAGTATTAAATCTTTTTTCCGAACATAATTTTCAGGAACGTCAGACTTAGGATTTTGGCGTCTAGCCACCATGAGCGGTGCTCCAGATAGTCAAGGTCCATCTCCAGACGCTTCAGCATTTTTTCTAAGGTGTCGGTATAACCGTTATAGAGTGTTGCCATCGAGGTGATGCCTGGTCTTATCTGATACAGACACTGGTAGCGCGGATCCTTCTCCATAATCATCTTAATGTAGTGCTCACGTTCCGGGCGCGGACCAATAAACGCCATGTCGCCAGTGAAGATGTTCCAGAGTTGGGGCAACTCATCCAGGTGGTGTGCTCTGAGGAATCGGCCTGTCTTGGTCAGTCTCTTGTCACGATTGTCACTACACAAGTGTGGTCCATCGTTCTCCGCATCTGTACGCATGCTGCGGAACTTATAGATGTAGAAGGGACGCCCGAAGCGTCCGATGCGTTCCTGTTTGAAGATGACAGGACCGTCATGATTGCGTTTGATAGCGATATAACACACCAGGAAGAGGGGAGAGAAGATGATGAGGCACGACGTGGCCAGAAGAAAATCGAGCAGTCGCTTGACTTCTTTCTCAAAAGCGTTCATACCATCATAAACATACGTAAAGTTTCTCTCCATCCAGTACCTTTTAGTTCAACTTTATATTATTAACGCTGTCGGTTATATATTATTGTCTTCTGAGGAAAAATAAATACCCGTATTTTCGCAATCCACCCGGTATGAGTCGGATAAAGGTTCTTGCTGCGATGTTTGCCACCAGTCTTATCCCGCTGATATGTCCCATCTCATACATCCAATGCTGGAAAGCTATCTCCTGACGGATGTAGTGACTGCCGCCACGACGACTGTAGAGTTGAGACGACAGGCGGAACAACAGTAACGACTCCTGCAGATTGTGGAACTGTGCCCCTTGTTGTAACATACGAACCCAGAGGTCGTAGTCTTCGAAAAGCTCACGATGCCGATAGCCGCCTGCCTGTTCCACTGCTCTCTTGCGGAACATCACCGTAGGGTGATTCATAGGGTTACGATAACGGCTGAACTTTAACAGAGCCTCATGTGCCTCAGGTAGTCGGCGCGTGCTGATAATCTTACCCGAGTCATCGGCAAACTCATCCGTCCATGTCCCCACAATATCTGTCTCCGGGTGTGCCTCCAGCCAAGCCATCTCTCTACTGAAACGCTCCGGCTTCGAGATATCATCAGAGTCCATACGTGCCACGATGTCGTATTGGCAGTGGGTAAGACCTTCCTTCAGGGCTAACCCTAATCCTTGGTTCTGAGGCAGTTTCACGGTGTGAAGTATCTCATGTTGCTCTTTGAAACGGTCTATCACCTCGTCAAGTGCAGCTGTTAGAGGCCCGTCTTCCACCAGTATCACCTCGTCGGGTGGCAGATCCTGACGGAAGATGCTCTCCAGACTCTGCGCCAGATGGGCAGGCTCTTCTTTGGCATAGACAGCTATCAGTACAGAGAACTTCATGGGCTTATATCTTTATCCATCCTTCGGCCACAGGCGAACATACGTTCTTGCCTGTCATCCAGAAGGCTGGTGCTATCACACATTTCTCTTGTCGCTCACTGAGCCATGCTCCCCACCAGGAGAAGGAGGAGTTGGCTATGATATGATGCTGACAGAGCGACATCAGGTGCATGTCGTTTACACTTCTGTCAGCCTTGTTCCAATCTACCAGACAGACCTTACCTTCAGGTAACAGAGGAATCACATTTTCCTTGGTCCATCCTGCATCGTCAGAGAAGATACACCATCTCTCAGGCTTCACCTCTGTCTGCATCTTGTTGATGGCTCTCATCACATAGCCGGTGCCGGTAGTACCCTTACGCAAGGGATCTGTCAGATAGTCGCCTCTACGGATGTGCAGACTGCAACTGTTGGTCTCACAGAGCAGTTGGGCTAACTTCTGGTTCCTTTCGTCCTCAAAGGCTGGAAAACGATAGAGTGTCAGGAGTTCTTCTCTGATATCTTTGAAGTACACCTCATGCTGCCAGTAACCATCGTAATAGGTGTCGCCAGCTCTGGTCAGAGCCTCTGGTTCCAAAGCGAAGTTTGACTGTTCGCAGAGCATGGTCTTTCTGGGGGGCAGCAATCGGCTACCGATGCGCCAGCACAGGAAGTTAGGGTAGGGGTATGCAATCCTTGCTACCTCTTGAAACGTTGCTTCTTCTGCTGTTACGCCGAATACTTTGGTGAGCTCAAAGCCGCGATGCTTATGGTAGCCGTTGAAGCATCTGAGATCTATCAGCACCCGTTCTTCAGGATGCTGTCTGCGCAGGGCCTCATAGAGCGCAAACTGGAACATCTGGTTGCCCAAACCACCTAACACCTTAACGATTCTCATGGCCTTTGTCGCAGTTTGGTGAGATAATACATGGGTGTGCCCAGCACATAACAAACCTGTTGCCATAGACTGCAACCTATCAGTCGTCCTGCCAGATAGCTTACCACGAGTCCGTTGAGCACATTATAACCCGCGAGTAATGCCAGCAGCACTTCCACATTGTATTGTACTCCAACGATGAGCAGTATCACTAATAGCGTTCTTCTGACGATGTCAAGTCGGAACAGCAGATCGGTGCGCCCCTTCACAAGCAGGATATCTTGGTTCACATCCGAGAAACAAAACACAAAACCTATCACGCAGAAATAGCGCAGATAGATGGCAGCGGGTGCCCATGCCTCAGGAAACAGCAGTGCTATGAAAGGCTTGGCAAACACAAAGAGTAGCACCATGATGGGAGCCAGTATCCAGAAGGCAGTACCCACCACGCGCTGACTGTAGCTTGCCAGATGTGCATCATCGTTCTGGAATTTCGACATCATCGAATAGCTCACCCGTTTGATGCCGTAACAAACGGTGCCGGAAGTGAGATAGGGTATCTTGTTGGCCATGGTATAGTGACCTAAGACGGTGGTGCTGTAGGCACGTCCCACCACGAGGTTAGCCAGATTATCCGTGATTGCCGCCAGCATATTACTACCTAACAAGTTCATCGAAAAGCGCAGGTATTTCCTTACGCATGCCATCTTAAACCTCAGTTGAGGGCGCCAATGACTATAGAACCAGAAGAAAAAAGTCTGTAGCACGGCAAAAGTGAGGTTCTGTACGATCAGTCCCCATACGTCGTGCCTCAGATAGCTTACCACGATACCAGCCACCCCAGAGAGCAGTACCGACCAGAACGAGATCTTCGACACTGCCTTGAAGTCAATCTGTTTGAACAGCAGCCCTTGTTGTACCACAACAAACGATTGGAAGATCAGTGCTGTGAAAGCCACTCGTATCAGCAATGTGAGCTGAGGCTCACGATAGAACGCAGCGATCAGTGGTGCTACGGCATAGAATGCCCCATAGACCACACCGCCTAACAGGATGTTAAACCAGAATATCGACGACTCGTCCTCCTTGGTGACGTTCTGCTCATGGATGATGGCTTGTGAGAATCCGCTGTCGATAAGGATGGTTGAGAATGCTAAGAAGATACTCATCATACTCACCAGTCCGAAGGCTGATGGTGCCACAAACTGGGCGATGATGAATGTGCAGAGCACCTGTATGCCTATCTTTGCTATACGCTCCGTCATACTCCAGAAGGTGGCACTTGCCACTATCCCCAAGCCTTTCTTCAGCCGTCCCCATAGTGAGAAGTCACGTCCTTTATTGAAGTAAGGGTCAAGTCTGGTCTTGTCGAGTAACAGGATCTTCGGTTCAAACGGCAGTTCCTTTCCTTCTATATAAGCATAGGCAGGCGATAATGCCTTGCAATGGTGTTCACGCAGGTAGCGGTTCAGGTGCGACTCATCGTGATAGCATGCCACGATACCCTTCTCCCAGTCCTCATGTATGTGCAGGCTGCATGTCTCTGCTAATGCCAGATAGTCGGCTGTCTTTCCACCATTCAGACTGCCCATATAGTAATGGTAGTCTTCCTCATGGGCTGGGATATAAGCCTTCGACTGCTTGTTACGCTCATAGGGATAGCGCCACACCGGTTTGTCAAAAAAGCCGGGATGCAATACAGCCGTGAGTCTTTCTTCCAAAAGCTCTTCCCCCACAGGAGCCACGAAACGCATGTTGGCGTTGAAGAAGAAGGTGTAGTCGTAGTCCTTCAACTTATCTTTGATCTCCAGAAACCGGTCAAACCTGAACAGCGAGTCCTCTGGGAATCCTCGGCAAGGTCTGATCAGCAGTTCCACGTTCTCAGCCTTTGTCAGCTGTTCCTGATCTGTGAACACGAAGTAGTGCTTCTCCACACCCTGCAACAGATACTGTTCGGCAGATTTGTAGAATCCGTCGAAGAACTGGGCATAACGCCCTGTGCAGATATAGAGAATGGCTACCTTCATCATAAGTTGTTCTCCCAATACATATTAAACCCGTGGAACCTGTCGCTGAAATCATAGAAAGAGTAGGGCACCAGGTGATACCACTCGTTTCTGAATATCAGGATCATCGCCATTCTGACAGCCAGCAGCACCAGTGCCGTCATCATCAGTTGGCGCCTCAGTGCCTGACATTGGTTCTGCGCCCCATAATCCGCCATCGGGTCGTCAGCATCCACAAACCTGAAGAAGGTGAGGTAGATGATAGGCCATACGAAGATGTTCAGACGGAAAAAGGAGAGAAACGACGGGGTAATGATACACACGCAGAGGCCACTGATGCCAATCCAGAAGGTGGTCTTGTCGTAGCTTGTCATCCCCATCTTCTTATACAGCCAAAGGCAGGTGAGCAGCAGCATCAGCATCAGTGTGCCGTCGAGCACAGCTCCTATCGGGAACGTGTTGCGCTTCATGTTCATCAGGAAATATTTCGTTTCACCCAGTCCTGCCAGATTGAAGAGCTCATACACCGTCACGGAGATCAGCAGGGCGATGGTAAAGATGATGGCCACATTGCGCTTGCAGATACGGATGCGCTGCAGGATGGGTAGGATCAGCAGTACCAATGCTGACAGATGGAAAAAGGCGGCACAGCCGACCAATGCCACATAGGGCTTCCAGCGCTCCTGTTTCAGATAGGGTAGGGCTGCATAGAAGAACATCAGTGCAAAAGACTGACGGATGAGACAATACTGATCGAACAGCACACCTGACAATAGCATCATCAGTAACGCCAAGGCAATATGTCGTGTCTGGCGGGAGATGAACCTGATGTTTCCCCAACTGATAATCAGTGATGAGACGATGATAATCGTGAACGGCTCCTTCGATACATATTTGATGAGTGTGTGCTGAAACACCTGATAGCCATACTCGAAGCTCAGCAGGATGCGATAGGTGAAGATCGACGACTCCACATAGTTCTTCAGATGGGTCAGCTGGTAATAGGCGCCGTAGTAATGGGGGGTGTCGTTCAGAACCGTGATGTTTCGGAAACCGAAGAATCCAAACAGCAGGACAAAGCAGGCCACAAGCTGCATCAGACGGGCTGCACCTCGTCTTACGAACTGTCTCGCCAGAAGATGCACACCTAAGAACAGTGCGAAATATAGGAAGATAATCGCCATGCTTCGCCCTTTCAGTAGTTACTCCTCAGCTAAGATGGCTTTCACGTTCCTGCGGGTGTAGATGGCCAGTACGGGTATCATCAAACCCAGCAACAGCGAGAGCAACAGGGTGATGCCCTTCTTGGGAAAAACAGGTTTCATCTTTCCAAGCGGTGGTGACACCAGCCGGATATTCTTGGAATTGAATACCTGAGTGATATTGTTCTCCTCTCGTTTCTCTAGCAGGTAGATGTAAAGCGCCTCAATGATTTTCTGCTTGCGCTCTGCCGGCAGTATCTTCGTGATCTTCCCAGGTGCCGCAGCCATCTCTCCCTTCAGCTTCTGGTCGTCGATGTTCACACCTTTCTGCTGAGCCTTTAACTGGGCAATACCTTGGTCGAGTGAGTTGATGATAGCGTCTCTCATGCCCTTCAACTGCACATCGAGATCCTGTACCAGCGGGTTCTGGTCATTACTGTTAGCGGCCATCGCATTCCTTTTTGTCTGCAACTTGTTATATTCCGAAATCTCCAGTGCTACATTGGGATTGTCAGGTAGCAGGTTGGCAGGCAGCACCACATTCTTACCCTCTACACTCTTCACCTGTTGGCGCATCTGCTCCAGCATATAGAGGTAGTTGTTCACTTTCATCTGCGCCTCAAAGGTCAGCGATGCATTCTTCATATACATCTTTGCCGCTTCCTCATAATCAGGCAGTAAGTGTTTCCCCCTGAACTGGGCAATGTTCGTGTCAAGTCCGCTCAGTTCCTGTTCAATGCCCTGTATGCGCTCGTTGATGAAGTTTGTTGAGATGGTAGCATCACTCACTTTGTCTTTCTGCCATTCTTCCTCATACACCTCTATCAGGGTGTTTAGGATGGCTTCTGCCCGATCGCTGATCTGGTCTTTGTATGTCAGGCTGATAATGCTTGTCTGATCGTCAGCCAGATCAATTTCCAATTGCTTCAGACAGCGTTCCACCTGATCATATTTCTTCTCTTTGGTGATGCGGATGGTACGTTCACTATCTTCGTTGAAACAGTTGTCGAAATGTTTGGTCTTGATGACCGACACCTTGCCGAGCGGCGTCTGACATACCTCACCCACCTTGCCGCTGACCTCACCGTCAAGTTTGTCCTTGTTCATGCGGAATTTATACAGTGTAAACGTACCGTCTTTTCTGAGGTCCATCTTCATGTAGCCGCCGTCCTTCTCTTTCAGTTGTGGGAAGGTCACCTTTATGGGCAGTGTCTCATCCCAGAGCTCACGTTTCATCATGAAGTCGTAATACTCGTATCTTACATCAAGCGCCAGCCTGTCCACCACTTTCATCACCGTGGCGGGAGAGCTGATAATCTCCATCTCGTTGCTCACATTCGATGAGATGTTCAGCATACCCATACCCAGTCCGGAGAGCATACCCATGTTGGCGGCAATCGATGATAGCAGTCCGCCGCCTCCGTTCTCGTCTTTAATCAGGATGGTGGCTGTGCGCTCATAGCGTGGGGCATAAATTAGCAGGAACAAGATGCCTATCACAAGGGTTGTGGTTACGGAGACAGCAAACCATCTCCATTTCTCTATACAGGTTCTAAGAAAAGTCTTTTCCATAATGTCTTACTTAAAGATGAGTACGCCGAGGGCTGTGAGTACTGATGCCAGCGACAGCCAGAACGACAGCGTGCGACTCTCGTTGCCGGGTGTGTACGACTGGCGGGCTTTGGTCTCATTGGCCTTCACATAGATCACATCGTTCTGCTGCACGTAATATGCCTCTGAGGAGAATATCTCCTTGGCATTAGTCAGACTGAGCGAGTAGATGGTCTTCTCTGCACCCTTCTGACGGATCACCAGCACGGAGTCACGCTTACCATACACGTTCAGGTCGCCAGCCTTGCCCAGTGCCTCCAACAGCGTCACGGCATCCTTGTCGAGCTTATAGTTGCCGGGCTTGTTTACCTCACCCATCACGGTGTAGCTCAGGTTCATGAGCTCCACCGTCACATTGGCATCCTTCAGCAGCTCCGAGTCGATCAGCTTGTTCTTGATAGCTTCCTGAGCCTCGTAGCGCGACAGCCCCCCCACGTGAATCTTGCCAGCCACTGGGAAGTCGATGTTACCTTCAGGATCCACAGTGTAGCCCATGGTGTAGAGACTCTGGTCAGCCAGCCCTGCCTTTACGTTGGTGATAAGACCTTTGTTGAAGATATTGGCCATCTCCACGTTCTTGCTTTTCACGAGTATGGTGATCATATCGTTGGGCTGCAGACGGATGATGCCGTCGGTGGGTGTCGTTATCTGCTGACCGTTTTTCAGCTCCTGCAGATAATTATAGTTTTTCGGCGTGGCACAGCTGGCTAATATCAGAGCCGTAACTGCCGCTCCTGTCAGGTTTCTGATTCTCATTCTAATGTCTAATCTTTATTGTATCAAACGTATTTCACACCTTATTATTATGGGATGCGGCTGCAAAAATACAAAAAATAGTCGATTCATGAGCAATTCGCTCATGTTTTTTTCTTTTTGAGGGCTGCTCTTGATGCAAAATCTGGTGCAAAGAATATCTAAATACACTTAAATCTGATGGCAAAGTTATAGTAATTTTAGGAATTATTACTATTTTTGTGCCGATATTAATGATAGTTCATAATCAAAACCAACAAAAATTAAATTATTAATTATGAAGCAAAAGATGTTATCAATCGCCGTTCGTGTAGCGATGTTGTTGGCGATACCTGTAATGGTTTCGAGTTGTTACAATGGTGGCAGCAATGATGATGCCACAACCACATCCCCGTCGTTTGACGAAGTATTAACCTCTCGCAGAAGTGTTCGCAACTATGATGCAACAAAGAAAATTTCCGAAGCTGAAGTGCGCGAGTTGATAAAAGCGGTTCAGGATGCTCCTTCGTGGGCTAACCAGCAGCCTACAAAGTATTATGTTGCCATCAGCGAGGAAAAGTTGGCGGCTGTTCAAGATATGGTGGGTGCCAATAAGGAACGCATCAAGAATGCACCTGTACTGATCGTCTCTACCTTCGAACGTGGCAAGTCGGGCTTCTTTCAAGGTAACCAGACTAACGAGGTGGGTGATGGCTGGGGAGCCTACGACAACGGTCTGAGTGACTGCTATATGATTCTGAAGGCACGTGCAATGGGCTTCGATACGCTCATCATGGGTATGCGCGATGCAGACAAGTTGAGAGAGCTGTTCTCTATCCCAGGCGATGAGACCATCATGGCTGTTATCGCACTCGGCTACAGGGCAGAAGAGCCTAATCGCCCGGAAAGAAAACCACTTGATGATATCGTAAAATTCTTTTGAGTAAGAAATTACTCACTTTATCGAAGCCTTCAGTATCTCTGTGATGTCCTCGGGCTTCAAATCCATATAGCCGCCAGGATACAGATGGTACCCTCGGTAATGCCGGGAATCATATTCTCTGTAGCACCAAGTTGAGTTTCACTCGACTTCTGTCGCGACTCGGCGGAGCCGATGCGAGCATCGTTCTGCTCTCGCTGCTCCATCAGTTGGCTGATGGTCAGAGGAAGGCCGATCTCCAGCATCCAGTTTTTCTGAGCCTCGAGTCCTGCTTCGGCTATCTGCTCGTCGGTCATTCCCTCGCCCTTGAGGAAGTTCAAGGACTCATCACCAAAATACAGCTTGGTGGGCTTATAATATGAAAAGTTACCTAAAATAGTTGTTGATTATTTGACTTCACGTTCCTGAATGGTCTTGCCTGAGCCCCATGCCGTGCCGACCTTTTCACCGACGACGCGGTATTCGTTCTTGGCAGAATCGAAGATGACGGGTTGAAGCTTGCCGAGGTCAATGTTGCCCTCCTCGTCGAGGATGCTCTCGTCAGCACTCATGTTGACAATCTCGCCAATAACACGGGCACCGCCGTTCTCGTCTTCATCGAAGGTCACGACCTTGCACTCCAGAGTCAGCTTATATTCGTTGATGATAGGTGCATCGACGTTGGGACTTGGGGTGATGGTGAATCCCGCCTTAGCTACCTTGTCAGACACATCATTGCCTGAAACAATACCGAAGTAATCACTCTGGACAATGTCGCCTTTCGTAGCGAAGCTGATAGTAAATGCTTGCTTCAGGCGGATATTATCAGTGGTCTTGTGCTTGGAGAGTTCGAAGGTGATATGCCTGGGGCCGCACTGGCCTCCCCAAGCTGCCATCATCACGTCAGGATTCTTGTTCTCGTCCCATGTGGCAATCATGATAGCAGGCAGTGGCGTGATAACAGCCTTGTCGCTGAAGTTCTTACGACCCTCAACGGCCTTTACCTCGATTTTCTCCTGAGTGGGATTCTCGTTGACGTTTGTCTCACTCTTCTGCTCCTTATTTCCACAGGCGGCGATGAGCAGTGCGCTAGTCAGCACGAGGGCTGAAGTCTTCACAAATTTCTTCATAACATTTATTCTTTATTGATTTCTTGTCTTCTGAATTTATTCCGTAGCCGTTTGTAGCCTTCAACACCCAGAATGGTCAGACCTCCATACTGGCAGGTCTTGGCCAGTCCGAAGAGCACAGCCCAGAAGATACCTTTTGCAGTTGTACTGATGGGCAGCAGCATCTGCGCGAAGGACAGGATATAGAACGGTATGCAGCAGATCAGGACGATAACACCAGTCCTGAATGATAGGGATTGCAGCCACTGTTTAATCTTCATATCGGTTATTTATATCATTCTTTGACATTGAATGTGAAGATGAAAGGATTGCCAAGTGTGAACG
>JAEEGG010013729.1_pt1 | contig 17280 bp, 15 predicted proteins | sample 9134161 | NCBI WGS metagenome assembly JAEEGG01 (sample SAMN16246543, study PRJNA631951) | gut metagenome | biome: gut microbiome; feature: rumen; material: CR-attached | host: Bos | place: Iran: Karaj | collected 2018-10 | reverse complement strand
TTTGTCGGCAGCCAGTCCCTTGGTGAACTGTGTGACACCGGCTACGTTGTAAGGATCGGCCTGTGTGCCTGAACCTGCAGGTGTGGCAACGGGAGCAGGCTCTGTGCTCGATTCCACGATGTCCTTGTCTGTACGCATCAGCAGCTGCCAGGTGTCGTTGTAACGAGTGGCAACGCCAGTGATGTCTACACGTCCAGTAGGCATTGGCTTGTTGGCAAAGTCTGCGTAGGTGCTGGTGCGCAGCACGACGTTACCCACGTCTTTGATAGTGCGGTTGGCGCAGTTGGCTGTCAGACTGACGCTGCCATCGTTGGGAGCGAATACGGCTGTACCGTCAGCCTCTGCCAGTTCGACGCCCTTCAGCGTGATGAGCTTGGCGCAGTCGGCAGCGATATCCAGGGTGTTGAAGTTCCACTTCACCTCGATGGGAGCTACTGACATGCCAGCAGCCAGTTCGTCGGTGGGTAACAGCAGGCGATAGTGGTTCTGCCAGAAATAGCGGCTCATGCGACCCACCTGTGGGGTAGCCCCTTCCTTGTTCGGATTGGTATAGGTGGTACCTATCTGTGCCTGTTTGCCATAGCCTCCGACGTAGAGACCTTCCAGTTCGATGATGACTGGCTGGCCGACAGCGAAGGGTCCTGCGAGACCACCCTGTCCAACGCTGATGGCGATGGCACCGGTGTTGTCCTGAACGTATATGGCGTTGTAGATGTTGCCGCCTTCGTCATTACCATTGACGAGACCTACAATCTGCAGGGGTTTTGTCACCTGTTTCAGGCTGTTGTTGTTGATTTCATTGCTATAGAGTGCCTTCAGCTCAGCAATTGTCTTCACATTTGTGGGCTGAATGTTCTGATTGCCATAAGCGCTGATGATTTCTCCTGTTGAAGGAACATCCCAGTCTCCGCTATCGTGGCACGACGTAGCCAGTCCGAAGATGGCCAGTGCAAAGAGAATATACTTTGTAGTCTTCATAATCGTCCGTGTTTTTAGAATCTATAACCAATGTTCAGCATACCGTTGATACCGTAGGCGTAGTACTTCTTCGGGTTACGGTCGAACTTGTAGACGCGGGCATTGCCCACCTCACCCGTAGTCGTATTCACAGAGTAGCTGCTTCGGCTTTGCTCGTAGCCGCCAGTCACGATGCTCGTGTTGTTGAGCAGGTTGGTCAGCTGCAGGTTGATGGAGAGCTGTCCTTTCTTCAGGCGGATGCTCTTACCGATAGAGGCATCGAGCATGAATCCGCCCTTGCCCTTCTCCTGAGCGACAGCGTCTTCAATGAGCACCTTGTCGCCAGCTTCGTTGATCTCGTAGACCTTCGTGGCAGCAATGCCGCTCTTCTCGTAGTTAGCCTGACGGTTGTCGAGTGTTGACTTATAGCGCAACGAGGGAGAGTAGTAGAGATAGATGCGGTCGTACCAGTTGCCCTTGACGTCGATGAACCAGCCTTTGGCATTGTAGCTCAGCGTCAGGTTGAGGGCTGTCAGCGGTGTGCCGCCTTCGCGCATGTTCTTATTATATACAATGTCGCCATAGTATTTTCCTTCTGTGGCATTCATGTACACCACATCGGCATTGTTCGTGTTCTTGGCCTCGCTGATGGTGCCGAGGGTCTTGATGCTGAACGAAGGCGTCACCTTGAAGTTCAGACCCCATTCCACACCGTAGTAGGCTTTCTTGATACCCTTCATCGACACGTATGAGAACGAGTTGATATCGTCATAGAAGAACTGTGACCATTCCGTCACGTCTGAGAGGCTGCTGTAGTATCCGCTGATGTTGGCCTTCATCCAGGAGGTCTCGAACTGGTAGGCCAGCTCAGAGCTGAACACCTTCTCGTTCTTCAGGTCGTGGACGAAGTCGTTGCTGATTTCAGGCGATACGAAAGCCGTTGAGGCCTGAGGAGCCTTCAGCTCGTAGCCCAGTCCCACGTGGACAGTGCTACCACCACCCAGGTTGTAGGTCAGGGCACCCTTCAGTCCGCCGTCCAGGAACTTACCCGTGCCGCTCTTGCCGTATGACGAGATGCCGAGAGCTTCTGCAACACCATTGCGCATCTTACCATCGCGCTGCATGGTGACACCACCGATGCGGCCAGCAATGTATGTTGCCAGCGCACCTTTCTTGTAACGGTATGATGACCACAGGTTGGCTTTCCTTACCAGCAGGTTGTAGTCGTAGCCGAAACGGTCGCCTTTCTTCACCTCGCCCGTGGGGTTGTTCATATCGTAATAGATATGGGGGTCGCCCATGGGATAGGTACCCAGAGCATAGGTGTTCAGGTTATGGAAGGTGTTGGCACCCAGCAGGTCTTCCATCGTCTGGAAGTGCATGCCTGTATTGTGTGCCAGCTGGATACCACCGTTCAGCACGGCATACTTGTTCAGTTCGGTCTTGAAGGTTGACGACAGAGCCAGGTTGAAGTTGTCGTTGCGTCTGGCGTAAACGTAGTACATGGCGTCGCGGCCTTCAGCATTGCCAGCCAGGTTGGCATAGTACAGACGGTCCCACTGGATCTGACGGGCCTCTTCGCTACTGGTTAAATAAGTACGTGCTCGTATGAAATCATCATAGCAGGCTGCCGTACGATTGTTGACGTCTTCAGGATACCACACATCGAAGTAGCTTGAAGGCATGTTCTTCCAGTAGTCGGGGGTAGGGTTCTCTGCGTTGTTATACTGCAGACGTGTGCTCTTGTTGATACCATAGCGACCAGTCAGCGTGGTGGTCAGCTTGGTCTTCTGGTTGATGTCCCAGTCCCAGGTCATCAGCAGGGTGGGGACGAAGTCGTTGACAACGCGCGAGTTACGCTTCTTGCCGTTCTGGTAGCCCCAGTAGGGGTTGTAGTGGCGATCGTTGGCCAGCCAGTACATCTCGTCCGTCGACGCACCCTGTCCGGCACGTTCTGTGGGGTTACCCCAGGTGACGATGCTCAGCGCGTGCTTGTCGTTCAGCTTCTTCTCGGCTCCGAAGAAATAGGAGAGCGAGTTGTAGAACGTACCAGCGACGTTCGATGTCGCCATGCTGGCCCAGCGATAGGTGATGTTGCCTGAGAAGGCCCATCCGTCAGGACGCAGGCCGCTGTTGTAGGTGTACATGGCACGAATGGTGTAGTTGCGGTTGGCGCCGGTCAGCGTCAGACGCTGGCCTGTTGCCATTGCGCTGGGACGGAAGTTGTAGTTGTTGGAACCAGCCATTCCGGACATCGCGAAGCTGTTCACCTCAAATGGCAGTGCGTTTTCCACGCCACGGGTCTGCTGGTTCAGACCACCCACGAGTGAGTAGCGGAACTGTCCTGACTCCATGTCGTTCATCTGGGCACCATTGATGTAGATCTCGTTGTACTTTTGGTTAAAAGCACGGTAGCGGAAGCGCATGGGGCTAAAGGTGAAACCCACCTGCGATGCATAGATGTTCTGGTTCGACGAGATAATCGTCACGTTCTGCGACATGTCGTCATCTTCGCCCAGCTGAGCTTCCGTGAAAGTGAAGGTCTGCTCGTTCGCAATGGCTGCCTGCCCATCATCCTGCTTGGGTTCTTCAGTCTGGGCGAAAGCCGTTGTGGCGATGAATAGAGCCATCACTGCTAATGTCAGCTTTTCTTTCATAAGCATAAGTTTATTTTTTTAGTAGTAAATTTATTTATTTGCTGCAAAGATAGTAAATAAAATGAAAAAAACAATGGGTTTATGAAACTTTTTTCAAAAAAACTGCGAGATTCTCAAAAATAATCACTAACTTCGCAACATAAATCTGAAACTATATGAAAAAACTGTTATCAATTATCAGCATTCTGTTCCTGATAGGAACAGTCAGTGCACTCGCTCAGGATCGTAAACTGAGTGCTTATGCCATCGGTTTCTATAACCTTGAAAATCTCTTCGACACCCAGCATGATGAAGGGCATAACGACTATGAGTATCTGCCCGAGGGTCGTAACAAGTGGACGGAGATGAAGTACACTCACAAGCTGCGCAACATGGCTCGCGTGCTGTCTGAGATGGGAACTGACAAGCTGCCATACGGCTGTGCAGCCATCGGTGTCTCTGAGGTGGAGAACGCCCACTGTCTGACTGATCTCTGTAACGAGCCTGTCCTGAAGGAGCGTAACATCCAGTTCGTACACATCGAGGGTCCTGACCAGCGTGGTGTCGACTGCGGCCTGCTCTACAATCCTGCACAGTATTCAATTCGTGATGTAAAGTTGGTGCCCTATATATATGAGAATCAGGATGATATCGAAAAGGGACGCGCAACGCGTGGCTTCCTCGTAGTCAGTGGTACACTGGCTGACGAGCATGTCACCATCATCGTCAACCACCTGCCTTCACGTGGTGCAGTCTCTTACTATCGTGAGCTGGGTGGCAAGCAGCTGCGTGTCGTCAAGGACTCGCTGCAGCAGGACGATCCCAACGTGAAACTCATCATCATGGGTGATATGAACGACGACCCGAAGGATCCCTCTATGTCAGTAGCTCTGGGAGCCCGTCGCAACATGGAAGAAGTAGAGGAAGGCGGCCTGTATAATCCCTTCTGGAAGATTCATGATAGTGGTACGGGTACCTTATCTTATAATAACGCGTGGAACCTGTTCGACCAGATTATCCTGTCACGCAACCTGTTGGATTTGGAGGGTACCAAGAAGTATGACGGCCTGACTCTGTTCCAGCCACAGATCTTCCGTCGCGACTACCTGTTCCAGCAGGAAGGCAAGTACAAGGGCAATCCCCTGCGTACCCATGCCGGTGGTGTCTGGCTTGATGGCTACAGCGACCACCTGCCCACGCTGGTTTACTTAGTGAAGGCCGCGAAGTAACATCGAAACATCGAAACATCGAAATGTCGTAATAACGTTATAACGAAATAACGAAATAAAGAAAAAAAATGACCATTATCGGAATTGCAGGCGGAACGGGCTCAGGAAAGACCACCGTCGTCAAGAGAATCGCCAGTGCACTGCCCCCACATTGTGCAGCAGTCGTCCCCCTCGACTCGTATTATAACGACACGACGGGAATGACTGACGAAGAGCGTCGGGCCATCAACTTCGACCACCCGGACGCCTTCGACTGGAAGTTGCTGACGGAGCATATCAAGATGCTGAAGAACGGTCAGGCTGTGGAACAGCCCACCTATTCGTACCTGATTTCAAATCGTCTGCCTGAAACGATACATGTGGAACCTAAACCCGTCATCATATTAGAGGGTATCATGACCCTGCACTACAAGAAGCTGCGCGACATGATGGACCTGAAGATTTTTGTGGATACGGATGCCGATGTGCGACTCATCAGAAACATCAGGCGTGATGTGGTGGAACGCGGACGTACTGTCGACATGGTGCTCGATCGCTATGAGCGTGTGCTGAAGCCCATGCACGACCAGTTCATCGAACCTACGAAGAAGTTTGCCGATTTAATCATTCCCTGGGGAGGGGACAATAGGACTGGCATCCACATCCTGAAGACCTACATCGAGGGTATCGTCACCAATGTGTGACGATATCTCTTCGGCAACAGTTGTCTCAACGCTCTGACGATCGGCCATCTTACGTATGCTGCGGATTTTCAGAGCGTTAATGATTTCTGTTACACCATAAAGTAGACAGCACCAGCCCAGAATCAGCAGGGGCATTTCGGCACTCTCCATAGGTTTCAGAATGACGAACAGTCCGACAATCAGTATCAGCGACGGAGCCACCCAGAACCCAAACGGTATGCTGCCCAAGCGACGAGCCGACACGAGGGCCATCAGCTGGTTGATGCCACCCAGTATCATGATGGCTCCCAGAATATACATCAGTCCGTTGACAAATACGCCAGGCGTCAGCGCCAGCGTCAGTCCCAGGATGACACTGCCCACACCCACGATGGGGAATGTGGGCTGACTGCCTGAGATCACACGGCCCTGCTGATCGGTGATGATATACTCACCAGCATTCTTACGGGCATGCCAGTAGGCTATCAGGGCGATGATGCCTGAAATCAGAAACAAGGCGCCAACAGCAATCGTCAGCCACGTCACTCCGTCCTGCGGATACTTTAGGATGAGCACACCCACCACGATGGCGCACATGGCGCGAAACAGGGAACTTTGGAATATCTTCATAATACCGATACGTGTTTATGCGCTGCAAAGTTACGAAAAGTCGAGAGCAAAACAAAGAAATTTGTTTCTTTTTTTGCCGAGACGGAGTAAGTTCGCCATTTTTAATGGCAAAGTTACGAAAAAAGCTTGTAAAGAACAACGGATTTTGGAAGATTAACGCAATTCGGCCTGAATAAAGGCAAGACGGGGAAGAACGAGGAAGTACAATTGGGGGCTGAAAGCAAATTGGGGAGGATTGGTGAAGGAGTTAGGTTGCCAAATCGTAACCCGACAATTGGGTCCTGATGCAGGTTAATCGACTAAGCAAATCTGAGCAGAATGGCGCGTCTCTCACCGCTTGTTCATTACCCGTTTCTTATTCCACAAACTGCAATATTTTGCATAGCGATGGATGCCAAAAGAAATAGTAGTTTTGCAGCCAAAATTAAAAAAGGAATAAGAAACATGAGAAGTACTTTTAACATTCTGCTCTATGTGAACAAGAGTAAGGAGAAGAATGGTGTGGTGCCAGTAATGGGTAGAGTGACGATTAACGGCACTCAGAGCCAGTTCAGTTGTAAGAAGACTATCCCGCTTGACATGTGGGACGTAAAGGGCAATTGTGCCAAGGGCCGTAGCAAGGAGGCATTGCAGATTAACCGAGAACTGGATAACATCAAGGCGCAGATCATCAAGCATTATCAGCATCTTTCGGATAGGGAGGCTTTTGTGACGGCAGAGATGGTGCGCAATTCCTATCAGGGATTTGGCAGCGAGTATGAAACGCTTCTGAGTGCTTTCGACAAAGACATTGCAAACCAGAAGAAACGTGTGGGCAAGGACAGGGCCGCAAGCACTCTTTGGGCTATGGAGCGTTCGCGTAAGGATGTGGCAGATTTCATCCAGTCGCACTACCGTCGCACGGATATGTCGATGTTGGAACTGACGCCAGAGTTCATCAAGGACTTTGCCGCTTACCTCAGTACAGACCGAGGACTGGCTAACGGTACTATCTGGCAGCGATGCATGTGGTTGAAGGGCGTTGTGTTAAGGGCACATTATAACGGCAAGATTCCCCGTAACCCGTTCGCGCAGTTCCATATCAGCCCCAACTGCAAGGAAAGGGAGTTCCTGACCGAAGATGAATTGAAGGCCGTCGTAACTCATGAGTTCGAGGATGACAATCTCGCCTTTGTTCGTGACATTTTTGTATTCGTGTGCTTCACCGCTCTTTCGTTCATCGACGTAAAAAACCTGACCACGGACAACATCGTAGACATCAACGGTGACAAGTGGATTATCAGCAAGCGTCACAAGACCAACATCCCCTTCCAGGTGAAGTTGATGGACGTACCTTTGCAGATCATCGACCGCTACAAGCACCTACAGGAAGACAAACTGGTGTTCGGCAAGATGAACTACTGGTCGATGTGTAAGAAACTGAAAACGGTGATGACAGCCTGCGGCATTGAGAAAACCATCTCCTACCATTGCGGCCGGCATTCATTCGCAACCTTGGCACTTTCAAAAGGAATGCCCATCGAGAGTGTGAGCCGAGTCTTGGGACACACCAATATTGTGACCACCCAGATTTATGCTAAAATCACAAGCCAGAAACTTGACAACGATCTGACGATGCTTGGCAATAAGCTCAATGCATCATTCAAGAATCTTAAGATGGCATAGATCACAGCGACCCAAAGCCTTCAAAGCAGAAAGACGAATGATTAGCGAAGTCTGTCATCCGTCTTTCTGCGTTATATTCCCACAACACAAAAGCCACTAATGGCTTTTTCTTTCTCCCTATCGTTTATATGCGGGATGATAGCAACTTTCCAGAACCCTCTCCAAATCACTCTCACGATAAAGTACCTTGCCACCCAATAATATGTAAGGTATCACGCCATCATTTCGGTATTCCTGTAGCGTTCGTCGGCTGACCTTCAGAATCTGAGCCACCTCTTTGTCTGTCAAATAGCGTTCACCATCAAGCAATGGACGATAATTGCCTGTCATCTTTTTATAAAGGACAAGCAACTCCTTCATGTTCTCCAGTGCATTCTTCACGCCAACGTTATGCGGCATTATCAATTCGTTCATAGGCTGTTTGTTTTAATGTTACACATCTTGCCATTCTTATCTCTACCATCCACAATATACAGAATTCTCTCCACATCCTCAGGCTTGTAATATACCTTACGATTGATTTGAGAATAGGACAACGTCCCATTATCTCGCAAAGTCTGTAATGTTCTTGGACTGATATTCAGAATCTGGCACACGTCTTGGTTGTCAAGCCAGTCGCCCAAGCCTTTGTCATTGCCTCTACTTGCCATTTCCTTCATCTTTACAACGAAGCTATTGAAGCTTGTCAGCAGTTCCTCGTAGGTACTGCGCTCAATTGATATTACTTCCATGTCTTGTTTAGTTTTTATAATCTGCGGACAAAGGTACATCATGTTTTCCATAAAGGCTCATTGTGAAAATTCCTTTCTGTGAAATAACAATTCAGGGAAACGAAGACCTAATGTCTGCCGAGCTTGCTCAATCAGAAAGCAGACAAGCATCTTTGTGTGGCACTCCACAGAAAAGTGCGTATTAGATTCTCTATAGTGGCATCGTCTATGTGAGTAATATTAAAATATGTGTAAAATCTTTGGGAAACGTATTAACTCCAAGAAATAATTCGTATATTTGCCCAATAGAAACTACTCGAAGCATGACAACATATACGAAGTTCAAGGAATACATCTGGCTGGTGAATGCCATCTATCATGCCAAGGCTATCACCTTCTCTGAGATTAACGAGCGTTGGCTTAAGACGGATATGAGCGAGGGTGTGGAGATGGCCCGCACTACGTTCTATCGTCACAAGTGCGCCATTGAAGACATCTTTGGCATCTATATTGAGTGTGACAAGAAGAATGGCAACAAGTATTATATTGGTAACGAATACGTGCTTCGCGAGGATTCTGTCCAGAACTGGATGCTCTCGACTTTGAGTGTGGGCAATATGGTGGAGGAAAGCCAGAGTCTTCACGATCGTATTCTTCTGGAGCATGTGCCTTCTGGTGGTGAGAAGCTTCAGCAGGTTATCAAGGCGATGAAGGAGAATCGTATGATATCTCTGACCTATCGCCGCTACGGTTCTCCTGAGAATGGCACATATACGTTAGCGCCCTATTGCGTGAAGTTGTTTCATCAGCGATGGTATCTTGTTGCCAGTTTCGAAAGTGGTTTAAAAAGCGTTTACTCTTTCGATCGTATTGAGAAGGTGGAGTTGCATGACAAGAAGTTCAAGATGGACGAGGAGTTTGAGGCAGTAGATTTCTTCAACGATAGCTATGGCATTGTAGTGGATGAAAAGATAGAAAGCCAGCGCATTGTGTTGAGGGCATACGGTTATGAGCCTTATTATTTGCGCGACTTGCCTCTGCACCATAGCCAGCGAGAAATCAACACAACAGAGGAATATTCCGATTTTGAAATGAACCTAAAACCCACTGCTGATTTCAAAGCTCAACTCATGTCTCGTGGACAATGGATAGAAATCTTGGAGCCGCAATCTCTGGTAGACGAAATCGTTGAATGGCACAAAAATGCTATTGAACGATACAAAAAGTAAAAAAGTCCGAGATTGTTCCATGATTTGAAACAATGCTCCATTATATTTGCAGTCGAATTGCTAATATGCAGGGGGGAGAGCGCGAAAAGCAGACCCTCTCGTTCAAATAAATCATATTTGTCAGTAAAGAAATGGAATATTGGATTTTTAATAAGAGTGAAATGCGCTTTATTGCTGGTTTGATGGTAGACAAACTACAGTCATTACCAAATAATGTGGAAGTATCTGTCATGGACCTTTTCGAGCAAGCACTAGATGCAAAACATGTTGAAGGCGTAGATAAGGACGGAGATAAAGTTCAAGGATATAAGATCTCTGATATACATTTAGAAAGTGGCAAATATTTGCATGACAGGATCAAGTGGGACTTTGAAAATGGTATTTGGCTATCTGATTTCAAACAATGCTTTGCATTATATGAGATATTTGATGTCAAAGCTAAAATGGCAGGATATATTGTAGATCACTCAACTCATGCAGGATGTAAAGTGGGAACCCCATATTATGTTCCAGGCATTTACCGTAGAAAGAAGTTCTTATTACTTTCTTTCAGGAGCCCAGATAAATCATTGCTGGTTAAGAACGAGGAGGCGTCATATTCTCTATTGACGAAATACGAAACAAAACTGTATCAATATCAAGAACACCCTTCTGGGAAAACAAAGAAATATGAAATAAAAAGAGCTTTGCAATTAATGAGTGTACCAGTAGGATGTAGCACAGGAAAGATATATCACAAGAAAGGTAATATATGCCTGTATGTTTTAAAAGGTAAATGTAGCTATACTGATTTCTATTGGGATTATTGTGCTATCTATCCCAAACGAAAAGCGAAGTGGAATGAGAATAACAGTCAATGTGACCTAAGGTTTAATCAATCGACATGCTCAAGAAAGAATAGATATTCAGGAGATCTTGATGCGCCCAGTGATGCTTGGTATCAGTTAACGAATACAGGGAAGTCTGAATTAGTAGTCTTTGTTGCAGATTATTCACTTTCAGAGTATATTGAAAAAGGATAACATGATGAAAAGAAAAATAAGGAAGAAAAGACAACTTCGTCTACAGCAACTTAAGAGGAAAAATGCTGATTATTGGGATGAAGAGAAAGAAGAACTTAGGTTCTTAGAAGAATATTTCTGCAGGAACCACTACGCGGAAAAAGCAGAGCTTCCGTATTACGCGTATATATTTGTCGATTTCCATTATGGTTGGGAATTATACCGACCTAAAAAGATTGTCTTTCTTTACGATAGGATGTCGCATAAAATAGAATATAGCCGTTGTATATATAATTGTAATTATGAGGATATTAGAAATTTGAAATTTGATGTCTCTTATACAAAAATGGGTGAAAAAGTATTATCCAATGATGTGTTTATTGATGATATGATTTATTACAAACCTCGAATTAATTCATATATATGCGATTGTTCAAGTTATCGGGTGTATATTAAGAGTGGCCAACTCAAAAGAGTGATAAATATACAAGGACCAGATTCTTTAAAATACGAACCATTCATATGGCTCTTTGAACTATTCGATGAAGTTTCTAAAGAGATTCCTATAGAGATGAAGGACAAGAATGACAATTGGGTTAATGTGCAAAAATCACCCTGAAATGTTTGAATCTGAGAAATAATTACTATTTTTGTAACAGGAAACCAATTATGATGATGAATAACAAATTGAACTACGACAAGCTACGCGAGATGATAGCTCGCTGTGAATGGAAATTTGCGAAGACGATGCCATTTGCCCCTCATGAGTATATTGTGAGGGACAAGTGCCCGTTGGCTGACGATGAGTTTGTGTACTTCATCGATATGCAGCGGCGATTTGGCGTTAAGGAGCGTTGGGGAAAGTATAATAATCCCTATCTCTATATTGATGACTACAAGTATTGGACGATGGGGGATACATACGACAAAACAACAGTTATTAATCGTGCTAAGACCTGCGTAGTTGATGATGCACACAAACTATATGAAGGAATGAAAGAAATTGAAGGAAACGAATATGTTGATGAATTCATCCACGAGAAACTGGGGTTGAAACCAGATGACAAAGGATATAACATCAACTTGCTCAGTGGGCGGCTGGATGAATTAGATGTATGTGTCAATCATCTAAAGCGAATCAGAAGGAGCTATTGTAGCGAGGTGATGAAGAAGTGGAACCAACGGCTATCAGAAGACTTTCCTAACTACAAAAAGGTCGAGGATTTGGGACCAGCAAGTACCGTTTATACTGGCATCACTCTGCCATACAAGGACATTCCTGAAGCCATCGCCGTTCGCATAGAGATTGTAGGAAAGAGTTTATATTATGGCCTGACCTATATGCCAGAGATAAAGGCGATGCGAAACGAGCTTCAAGATGCTCTGAGTTTCGTCAACGATGGAAACGAATTCATCAAGGGCAGCGACTGGCTGTATTACAAGTATGTATCTTTTGAGGATGGATATGAGAAATTTAAAGAGTTAATTGAAAGAATGACAAAATGACAATCTGACCATCTTGGTAGTGGCTTAGAGAAGCGGATAGCAATATTCGTGGAGAGCCGGGGGAGTCCCATGTGGATAGCGCGGCTGCCAGCCAAGATGGCTTTTATATAACTCAGAAGCAATGACAAAGAAAAAGAAATACAGAGACGTGGAATCAATGACAGATGAAGAGTTTGAAGCATTGACCCGTGAAATAGCAGGAGAACAGGTACAGGTTCCAGAAATAGCATTCGACCCACGCTACATGGAAAGAAGTGACAACCCCACTCCAAGTGGTGGTGATTACTCGATAGCATATTACTACGATGATGACGGCCCGTGTGAGAAAGACAAGGCAAATAGAGTCAATATCGTGGAGTATAAGAAAGGAGGCATCAGGATAAATGAACACTATGGGTTGTTAGGCAGAAACGGGAAGAATGGCTAAAAGATGTTATCACAAAGGATGATAATGACTACTTTTGAAAAAGTTTCGCTATCTTTGTGTCCGAATTAGAAGGCAAATAATAATAAATCAACGATATGGTCAACAATATTAATCTACGGCTTGGCATAGCGACGATAGGTGAGTTGCTTTTGCAAAAGGAAATATCGAGAGTAAACGATGACAATCCTCTCAAAGATATCAAGTTGGTGATACCCAACTATCAACGGCCATATAAGTGGACTGCAAAAAATGCTATTCAGCTGCTTGATGACATCATCGAAGCTAAGAATGATAACAAGGCGGTGTATCGTGTTGGAACACTCATACTTCACTATGACAAGGAGAAGAATATCTACAACGTAGTAGATGGTCAACAACGTGTCACCACCTTTGCCCTTTTGCTTTTAGCCTTCTTGGAAGAAAAGAACATTGAGTTTCTGAACAATCAAGTTACAGACAATCCTTTTACACGAGTAAATGTCGCTAATAACTACAGGGCATTCGTAAGAAGAAGGGATGCAATGATAGATACACATACGATAGAATCCTCTTCTGAGGCGAAAGAGGAAGAGTTGCGCAATGACCGCAACGTGAAAGATCTGCATGAGTATATTGAGAAGCAATGCGAACTTCTTGTTGTGATAACAAGTGACATCTCTGAAGCATTTCAGTTCTTCGATTCCCAAAATGCACGTGGAAAGAAACTCTATCCTCATGATTTGCTGAAGGCATATCATCTCCGTGAAATGAGTGACATCAGCGTTGAAGAGACTGAAAAGGTTGTAAAACGCTGGGAGGACGAGAACCAAAGCAAGTTGGCAGATCTTTTTGGGGAATATCTCTTCCGTGTAAGAGAATGGTTGCGAGGTAACTATGCTTGGGAACTGAATGAGTATAACATTGACAAGTTCAAGGGTATCAGCAAACGTGATAATTCACCATACGCCCAGTTCTTCAAGGGAGCCTTCGCTTACGCTGATATGGTGAACAGGTCGGCTATGCCATTTGTTTCAGGAATGCACAACTTGAATCCTTTCCAATTAGACGCCCCGATTGTAGCAGGAAAACCATTCTTTGACTATACCCATCACTACTTTGAGATATTGAAGGACATACAGAATAATGAGAAATATGTAGGTTATTTTGTCAATGGCAACGAAATAGTAATGACGCTGGATTTGCCCAGATACCGCAACGGAGTGGGTAATCGTATTGTTAGAAAGTTGTTCGACTTAGCGGCATTGTTGTATGTAGATAGGTTCTGCCCAGACGAACCCACACAGAATGACCTTGACCTCTTTGAGCAGTTCTTGGTGCTAGATTTCATCTGGGCCTACTCGCTTCGCGCCCAGTACTATAGCCTTGGGTGGGCATCAGCTCAACACTATATCATGGGTAATTCTGGCGTTGTTAATTCCTTTAATATCTACAAATGTATTTCAGAAGCCCCTTCTCCTACAATCCTGTTGAGTGAGTTGGCTGACAGAATCAAGCCACTTCCAAGTGGAAGATTAGCCACAAACGCAAGAGTCGAAAACATCGATGAAAAAGAGAAAGATGGGAGCGGTGTCTATTCATACTATCTTCATTATTTCAACATCCATAACTTTTATGCACTTTAGGATATGAGCAACAATTTACCACTCAAAGAGCTTTCGATAAATGATGTTTTCAATAGTAGCGAAAACATCACATACGAAATTCCCATCTACCAACGCAACTATGCCTGGGAGAAGGATGAAATCGCAGCATTGGTGCGCGATGTTTGGGATGCTTGCGAAAAACATAAGGATACATATTTCATAGGAACACTTGTAACCTTCGACAAAGGCGACAGAACATTTGAGGTAATTGATGGCCAACAACGATTGACTACGCTTTACCTGATATTGAAAGCTTTGAAGCAAGAAGTGAAGAACAAACTGACATATCGAGCACGCAAGCGTTCAAATGAAACCATTAAAGATATTCCAAGTTTCAAGCATGACAATCTTGATGGATGCATTAAAACTGGATTTGAAAATGCAGAAAATGCAATAGGAGAAATTGTTGCGAAAGAAACGGGCCAACAATTTGCTGAATTTCTTTTGAACCGCGTCCATATCATTCACTATAGAGTTCCCAAAGATGTTGACTTGAACCACTATTTCGAGGTGATGAACTCGCGTGGTGAGCAATTGGAGAAGCACGAAATCGTGAAGGCAAAACTTATGAATGTACTTAACGATGAGAAGGACAAATCCAAATTCGCTGCGATTTGGGATGCATGTAGCGAGATGAATACATATATCCAAACGAAAGCAGGTGTAAAAGCCTTTTTTGAGGACAATTTGAAGGACTTCAAGTTTTATGATGGTTCTTTTGACATTCTGCCAGAAGTCAATGAATCTGCCTTAGGTATATCTTCATTGAGAGAACTAATCCACTCTGCAGAGAATTTGGCTGACAAAAGGCCAGATAGTGATGATGATAGCAAGAACAGCATGTTTCAACCTATCATAGATTTCCCCAATTTTATGCTCATCGTACTAAAGATAACTCGTATGGGTGAGAGCGATTTTTCTCCCAACGATTTTATACTTGATGACAAGGAGCTAATCAACGAATTCGATAAGATATTGGAGGATAAGGAAATAACGGACGAAGCCAAGCAGGTTTTTGTAAAGCATTTCTGCTTCAATCTTTTAAAAATCAGGTATTTGCTTGACAATTTTGTGGTACACCATACGAATGCAGACGAAACTACCGATGAAAATCCGTGGAGACTGCAACGCTGGCAGATAGAGGGAAAATCTAGATATCTAAAGAATTTGTCTGAAGGCAAGCAACAGGACAAGTTGGTTCAATTGCTATCAATGTTTGAGGTGTCATTTACTGCCAGACAGCGTAAGAACTATCTTTTCTATGTACTCTACCATCTGTCCAAGAACAGGGATTTAGACGTATATAGTGAATTCTTGGAGAATTTGGCAAGGAAGTATTTCTGCGATATATATATGGTTCGAAAGTGTCTTAATGAAATAAACACGCCAAAGCCAGGAGCGTTTGATCAAACCATTGCCAACAATGGGTGTATTGACTTGCATGTTACCAATACAAATGTTACCTCTGACAACTTTAACACAATCTATGGTGATGGTAGTAACATGACGAAAGGAATTCCCTTGTTTGTATTCAACTATATGGACTACCTTCTTTGGGATATATATGCCAACAATATGGCTGGCAAGGAATTGAAGAAAGATGATGAAGGGCGCAAAGCCTTCTTCGATAATATAGGTTGCTCAGACTTTGGGCTGGATGTGTTCAAACAGTTCTACTTCTCACGCACACGCCGATCTCTGGAGCATTACTATCCACAGGCATTAGTCAAAAAATATCCTACTGACATAAATGAAAATAAGATTAACTGTTTTGGCAATTTTGCTATGATAGGCAGTGATGCCAACAGTTCTGGGTCAGACTGGACTCCCAAGACAAAGCTTCTTCATTATCTCGACCCGTCTAAGAAGATACGACAGGTAGGCGTTGCTTCATTAAAATTCAGAATCATGATGCAGATGTGTCGCGACAATGATGAGTCTAAAAGTCGCAAAGATGGTCAAGAATGGATGTTTGATGACATCAAGGAGCACCAAAACCTTATGCTGAAGATTCTGTTTGAACAATAAATATGGACGAGAACAGAAGACAAAGGAAACTACGGCGATTGCTGCGCATTACTTTCCCTGACGGGAATGTCTTGTGCTATAAGAGTGCAACAATGACTTTTGTGGAGGCACTTCAGACGATTGGCGCAGAGAGGTTTCAAGAAGTGAAGTTGGAGAGTTATCATCTGCCACTCATTTCTCAGGAGATTTATCCACGTTTCAAAGATTGGATGAAACCTATTGGTGAAGGATGGTATGTAAATACGCAAAGTGACAGTGACCAGAAATATATGCAACTGGTATCCATCAAACAACAATTAGGACTGGATTGGAAGATTGAGGTTGGGTCAGATTTTACGCCAAGTGATGACAAGGTTCCACAACGTAAGAAACGTGAGGCCCAACGGCTAATGGTGAAATTCCCTGATGGAACTTGTATATGTGAAGCAAACCCTGTAAATACCTTTGTGCATGCAATAGAGAAGATTGGTGTAGAAACATTGATACGAAAGGGTGCTCAGTATAGTGGAAAACCGCTGATTACTCATATAAAGCAATATAATGGCCAAATAGAAATCGGTGATAAACGATGGCTGGTGATTCCTCCACAGACCAAGGATAAACTAAAGACGCTGAAGATTATCAGTGCGACAATGCGTCTCAATTTGGAAATTATTCAGCGTGCCAATCAGAACCAAGAAGGAACATTGAAGTTCTCTAATGAATAATGAGACCGTTTCCAGACATGGTCTCAATAGGCAATAGAAACAGCAACGAAACGTTATAGATATATAGCAATGAATAAAATAAAAGCATTAAGCATACTGGACAAGGATTACCTCCAGTGGATAAAGGAATTGAGTACACACTTTCGCAGGAGTCAGGTAAAGGCTTCTGTAAAGGTGAATGAGGTAATGCTACGGTTCTATTGGGAATTGGGCAGGGATATTGTGGAAAAGAAAGCAGAGAGTCGTTGGG
>JAEEGG010013728.1_pt1 | contig 17281 bp, 16 predicted proteins | sample 9134161 | NCBI WGS metagenome assembly JAEEGG01 (sample SAMN16246543, study PRJNA631951) | gut metagenome | biome: gut microbiome; feature: rumen; material: CR-attached | host: Bos | place: Iran: Karaj | collected 2018-10 | reverse complement strand
TAGTTCAACAATACGGTGAGAAATCTATTTACGTAGGCAAAAATGAAGGCCAAATCTACGTGGGTAACGCCTACGTAGAGGAGGCCTCTTCTGCATTTAATAAGGGGTCATACGAACTACTTGACTATACGCCTACCATACAACCGGCTATCCATAGAGATGAAATTGAACAAATAAAAGATTGGATAGAGCGCAAAGCATCTACAGACCAGCCTTCTCGCTTGGCGTTGCTGTATGGCAAAGCTGGTATAGGAAAGTCGGTAGTGATGCATGACCTGCTGGAAGAGCTACGGACAAACAAGGATTATCTGGTACTTGGCTTGAAGTCTGATCAGATAGAGTTTGTAGATACTGTCGAACTTGGTAAAAACATTCATCTTGCTAAACCGATAGAGGTTGTTGTACGTGAAATGGCCCAACAATATAAACGGGTCATACTGCTGATAGACCAGATTGATGCGCTGTCCTTATCGCTCTCATCAAATCGTACCCCATTGCGCTCTCTATTGAAGTTGATAGGACAGATACAATATATTCCCAATGTCAGGGTGGTTATCTCTTGCAGGCCATACGACCTAGAATATGACCCCTTGCTGGATAACCTGCGTATTAAAAATAAGTGGGAACTGAAAGAATTCACGAAAGAACAGGTTCAGAATATACTTAAAGAAAACAAATGTAAGGAGCGTATGAATGATAACCTCCTAAGATTCCTTGGAAATCCCCTGCATTTGTACCTGTTCTTGAAGGTGAAGCCAGAGGAACACCTGACAGACCCCTTGTCAACAGACTTGCTGTACCACCAGTTATGGCGTAAATACATAATTGACGATAGTGTACGGAAGGTGGATAAAGATCATCTATTAGCGCTTTTGGATGCTATAGTTAACACAATGTATGAACGGCAGGAATTGTCTGTACATATTAGGGCATTTGAAACCGACTATGGCGCAGAGTTACAATACTTGTTCACGAATGAATTGTTGTTGAGGACAAAAAGCGGACAACTACATTTTTTCCATCAGACGTTGTTTGATTATGTGTATGCTCGAAGGTTCACGGAACAAGGACATGATTTATTGGGTGTTCTGAAAGGGCAACACCAAGGCCTGTTCTCCAGGGCGGCTGTCAAGAGTATCTTGACATTCCTTCGCGAACTGAGCCCCAGGGAGTATATCCATATCATTGAGCAACTACTCTATGCGAAGAATGATGATGGTAAAGATACATATCGTTATCATCTGAAATCACTTGCATTGAGTAATATGGCGTTTTTTGAAGCACCCTTGGATGAAGAAATAAACCTTATATCCAAGAAAGTGTTTCAGGATAAGGTTTATATGGATGTGTTGTATGAGTCTGTATACACGCCCAACTGGTTTAATGCAATCTGGAGAATCATAGACAGCAAGGGAGGGTGGAAGAATTTAAGTAAAGCCTATAAAGAGAAAACCATGCTGATGTGCGAAAGGGCGCTTTGGCTTGGTGCAGATAATGTTCTTGAAAGGTTAGAAGCAACACTTGATTTCATCAATGAAGAAGATTGTAAGTATTTGAGCAATCTGCTCCAGCATTATAATCTGAATTGCGGCAGTGAGAAGCTGATGACTTTATATAATAAACTTGTAAAGAGTAGATTGCCGCTAGAGCACATACGTCTTTTGGAAAATATCATGAAGGATAATCCAGACTTTGTTTGTCAGGAACTGAAAGAGAATGTGAGACTTCAGCTGTTGGAGAAAGAATCTAAGTATGTTCATAGGATAAATGTCAACCATGAAGTGGAGCATCTATATGAAGAGTTAATAGAAAAGCACCATGATGAAGGGATTCGGCTTTTGGTTGACATTTTAACGTTTGTTTATGACAAGACACAATTCATCCTTAGTGATGAAGAAATATACCATTCGTCAGAGTTCTTCAGTTTCCAACGGACAACAGGCGGGCATTTTGTTTCAAACTTTGTAGAAAAATCCGCGAACATCCTCATAGATGATTTTTTGAAAAATGTTGATGATGAGATAACCGGACAATATTTGGCGGAATTCAGTCAGAGTTTACACGAGGGATTCGTTTTCATCGCATTATATGTATATACTGAGCATCCTGAAAAGTTTAAGGATGAAATAAATAAGATAATAATCAATCGTTCTGTGCTTTCTAATGCTCCTGGTTGGGTGGAATATCAGGCTGTTGAGGCATTAAATGTATCATATATGCTTTGGAATGATGACCAAAGGCTGGCTGTGATCAACAGGATACTCTCTATAGAAGACAAGGGAGAGCATATCTTGTTTAAGGATTTTGTTGAGATGAGGCTGCAATACGGTCATCCTTTGCTTGATATAGACTTGCATAAGGGAAAGGCTCTGGAAGTTGTTCCGAAAGAAGATTTGAGAAGATTGTCATGGAAAGCCTATCAAGAACGGCAACGGATAGACAGAAAATTCAATCCTGAGCGTTTAAAGAATGGCAAGCCTTCCAGTATGTCAACTCATTGTGGATGGACATCACTGAGAGAAGACCAAGGTATGAAAATGAGTGTGGAGACGTGGCATAAATCCATGTTGGCATACACAAACAATCCGATGGATTGGAATAAACCGTCTTTGATCGGACAATGCCAGTTGTTCAGGGACGTAGTAAAAAAAGAGCCTGACAAGTTTGTCGGATTTATAGACACGATTATTGATGACGAACGCGTTCTTTTGGATTATCCGCAAGCTGGGATGCAGGGTTTGTTGGACGCAGGACGTTTAGATGAAGCCTTGCATGTTTTGGAACGTATTCTTGATGTAGTACACCATGATGTCAACTCAACAGAAAGAGGCCTTAGTCTACATTCACTTCTGTTTGCTCTGAATGATATACCTAAGATGGACCAAGTGCCGGAAACCGTCTTCAACTTGTTTTGTAAAGCACTTCTTAACGCCAAGGAACCTGAAGGAGATATTCATCGTGAAGAGAAAGATGTATATAATGTGGGCATTAACCAAGCAAGAGGAAATGCTGGCCACATGCTAGTGGAATGCGCAAAAGACGAAAAATATAAAGAAGATATATTCAAGACCATTGAAAGTATAGCAGATACAGCATCCGTATATACGAGAGCAGCGGTTCTCCTAAATATGGCGGCACTGAACTTCCTAGATAAGAACAGGAATGTAGCACTGTTCAAAAAACTGATGCATGATTTTAATCCCAGGCTGATGTCGCTGCCTGTACACAACTATAATCCTCTTGTGTACTTTGTCAATTATGCCTTGGATGATTTGATGGAATTCTTTAGTCATGCGGCAGAATGCCCGGAATGTTACCGCGAACAAGTAGTTATACTATGGTTGGCGTGGACACATAATGACAGGGATGAGCGCGTAAAAGTATTCCTTGATAAAATGTGTGAGAACAGTCAGGCGGCAAGGATTTCGTTGTTGAATTTTCTGTGCACCCTTGACAATAAGTTGAATGAGGATGCTATTTATTATATCCTTCATTTCATGGAGCCGCAGTTTGATTCACCTGAGATGGGAGAGGCTTGTGATAATCTGTTCCATCATGCAGACAAATGGGATGATGATTATCAAAAGAGGGTAGCAGAAACATTTGTGGCATCGCCTTTATGTAAACACAAGGTAACTGTCTTTATAGAATTTTTGGCGGGCTATGCTATTAAAGATCCCGTACAGACGCTGGAGTGGTTAAAGCAAATTCTAGCCTATGATATACCAGATGACTACTTCATTGTGAATCATGTGGTGGATGTACTCATCCAGTCGTATAATGGTATCAAGTCGTTTAACGACAATAGTTATCAGGAAACCTTGGAACACGCTATGGACTTGATAGATGCAATTATGAAGAATCCAAGCAACAAATATCTGATAACTAATTTCATCAACAAACTGGATAATGAGTAAAGCTTTTGAGTTGGAACAACTCCGCAAGCTGTTGATGAATCCAGAATTGCCATTTGGATTGTATTTGCTTGATACGGATTTGACGGATGAGGAGATTGAGAGACACATAAAAGAGCTAGGTTGTTGCTCTTATATGAAGGAATCGTTGTTTCCGCCGTCAAGAGGAGGCTCTGCCTTTGAGTTGTTTGTGGTAGGGTTGAGTCATCAATGTACTGGAAATATAGAGATTAGCAATCTTCGGAGTATCTTCTTTACCTCAGAAGGTGCAAGGAAAGATAATATTATATACAGCCTATTGATACAGATGATGAAGCATCTATGTATGAACGGCAGAACCATTATCCATGTGTATGGGGAACTGGACCTTACAACGTTGGCACATGAGGACTTGTACAAATTGAAAGAGTCGATAGCCCACCATAAGGATGTTATTATTGTGGCGAGTAAGTACAAAGGGGGCGTGAAAAAAGAATGTGACAATCTAATAAAGACATTAGTATTTAAAGAACATAAATATAGGTTAATGGAGAACAGATTGGACAGAGTGCATATCTCTTATAAAAATGATGATGCGCATGAGGAAGCATTGAATGCGGTTATTGCTGGACTTGAAAAGAATAATATAGCTTATTCGTTAGACAGATATGATATACTGTATGGTGACAGTATTGATAAGTATGAGGAGGAGATTGGTGCTTCCGACAGGATTATCATGTTTGTAATACCACCATATTTCAAATCTATTGAATGCATGTACGAAATGACCCAGATGTTCTTGAACGGCAAAGTAAGAGAACGTATTATTCGTCTTGTTGATATGGAAGGAATTCAACGTAATGGAGATGGACTGAGTGAAATAAAGGACTATTGGCAAGAAGAGAAGGCGAGAAAAGCCCAAAGGATGGTTAAAGAACCAGGTGGTTCGAGATTCATTTCGATGGAGATAAGGAAGATAGATGAGATTATCAGAACTCTTGATGACTTATGGTTCTTTCTATGTCGTGAATCGACAGGAGATTACAAGAGGTTGATAGAGAATGATGCTGCCTTGCTGATAGAAGAACTGAAAAAGACATTGCCTAAAGTCGAAGCAAAGATTGATGAGAAATTTGTCCCATCAGGAGATACACAGCCAACCATTATTCGTAAAACGACACAGAACGGTGAGAAGTCCGTGTATGTGGAGAATAATATGGGGGACATCATTATAAACTGATTTTTGTGATGGAAGATATATATAAGGAGGAAGATTTCTATCAGGATGAGGGTGGACCAACGGAATCCTTCATATATTGTCGGTATATATTCTATACTGGTGAGAAGACGGAATATGGTCTTGACTATGACCAGTTTGCTTTGGTAGAGAATGCTGAGTATCCATATATACGACTAACCAAGAAGAGAGAGAAGTCTCATTTTCCATGTGGAGGAAGCGCACAACCGGCAACAGGAGGATGGTTCGCTAGTCTTACAGAGGGTGAACGAGATGAACAATGCCCCAAGATAGCATGGGGATTTGCTGCGTTGTACCTGGCTAACCTTCGTTACGATGATGGTCAGCAGGATTATGTTGAATTGAGAGACAGAAACGGACTAATAAAGGAGTATTACAATAAGTATCTAAAGATTTATTTTGATAGCCACAATGGGTTGAAGTTCTCAAAAATTTCGACAGAGCAGAAAGAATTAAATTTTTTGGCAGAGCATAAGATTGTTATACGTGAATTGTGGGAAAAATCTACACCACTTAAGAAATACGCCCAGTTATTTGGATATTCTGAAGAGGCAGAACGAGACTATGAGGAGTATCTCAAAGAGCGAAAGAATGTATTACTGAATAATAAAAGAGATATTGTGAAAGAGGAAAAAAATGATGGAGGAAGATCGGTTATTCAAAACGGAGAGAAATCCATTTATGTTGAGAATAACACTGGAACAATTATCATAGGGTCTAATAGATCTGATATGACAAAGAATATTTGTTTTAGTACAAAATTGGGTAAAACTTTCGATACTGAATACGTTAAAGTGTTCTTCCTAGATGACAGCGTTGCCTCAAAGGCACAAGAGGCTGTAAGCTCGCTTAATTGTGTGAAGAAAGTGAATATCACAGAGTATAACGGGACAGCACAGCCTGGGCAGTCATTAACGGTTTATCCAAAATCTATGGTGGCGGCAGATTTCTGTGAAAAAGAGATCGTTAGTGCATTAAATGCTTTTTTCGCGCATGTAACTATTGGTAAAATGCAAGGTCATAATGAGGCCTATTTTGCGGGAATTGAAAAGAGAATACTTGAGGCATTAGATAAGGCAAGAGCCACAATAGATGTATGTGTAGCATGGTTCACTAATGAAATACTTAGAGATAAACTGCTTGAAAAACAAAAAGAAGGTATTGCTGTGCGTGTTATCAGGTATCATGATGGTGTGAATGCGAGTAAAGGAGTTGATTTATCTGAGTTAAAACACAAAGAGGTTAGAGGTGAAAGGGGAGGTCTTTTTCATGACAAGTTTTGTGTGATTGATAATGTACACATAATATGTGGTTCGTACAATTGGACGCTTAATGCTGAGAATAAGAACGATGAAGATGCGGCTTTTCATTTTGAGGACTACAAGCTTGCTTCTACTTATACAAGACGGTTTAATGAGATTTGGAGAAGGGGTGAGAGTATAGAGCCGTAAAAGTTGGCGGCTTAGGCAGGCCGTGCTGCCTGCAAGGCTGCACGGCCTTTGTGGAGCGCGAAAGGCTCTGATGGCAACAGTCAACTGTGCTTATGGTGGGGAAGGTTTCAAACAAGATAATTGGATGAAAGACCAATCAAAAACAAATGTAAATCATCTATTTCGCTGCATAGAACGTTGTTATGCAGAGGAAATGGTGAATTATGATTGTCTGTTCTTCAACTATCCCATCAATTGGATAAGACAGGCAGAGAAGGATGGGAAGGAAGGTTAAGATGTCAGGTTGGAAGGTGTGTTCTCAATAGAAACTATGACTCAAGGCGAGCGGTGGTGGAAGAATTTTGAGAAAGTGAAGATTTTCGGTGAAACAAATAAAAGGTATCTTTCCATATATGATTTTCGAACTATTAAGATACCAGACTATCTGAACGGTTAAGTATGAAAATAGCTCTGAAAGCTGAAGTTATAGCAACATGGGTGTTGACTGAACCTGTGACAGCCAAATTATATCCATACGATTTTGAGGTTTATAAGGATAATGATAAGTTGTGGCTGAAAGTGACCAAGCCTATCAAAGACTATGACGAGTATTTGCCCAAGGTTTTTGTGAAAAATGGGCAGATGCACATCCAGATAGGAAAAGATGATATCTTCAGCGATTTGTTGGATTGGCTTCAGTATATAGAGGTAATGGGTTCATTCAATATTCAGATAGAGCGGGTATATTGGGACAGACCTACGTTCTGCTGGATAGCAGAAACAGAAGAAGAACATCTTAAGACTCCTTTGGCAGAGTATACAAGAACGCCACAAAATGGTAAAACACCCCATAGGTTGACGAATAGAAACCTTTCGAATATCGTTATTTATCGTAGGCAACTGAAAGATATCTATATCCCGTTCACCTATTTCAAAGAAGGGCAACGGTTCCTTGATAACTTCAACTATTATTATGCATACATCAATTTCTTCATGATGCTGGAGTTCTGCTTTGCTGACGGGAAGTTCAAAACTGCTGAAGTTATTAAGAATCTCAAAGAAGCGAGGCTGTTGCGTATGTGCATCTTGGAATTCCTGGCTTTGAATCAGGTGAATGCAAGTGATGAAACAGCCGAAGCATTAAAGAAGGAATGCAAGAGGCGAAATAAGCAGTTCGATGTTGACGGGCTGATTTATTTGTTTGTTATACTACGAGGCGAGTTGTCTCATGCTTCTACAAAATCTGAACGCAGATACAGGGATGACAATGAACTACGGCCTTTTGTGGCGGCTATCAGTTGTATTTGCTTCCTGTTGTGTGGGTATTTACAAATATATGGATTCCCCAGTGAAAGAAGTACGCAAGAACTAATAGAAAGGAATATTGAAAAGTATACTGAAATGTTGAATAACAGGTAATTAATTTTTTTGAGGGGATTGGGGATAGGTGTCTGTTCCAATGTTGAAAATCAAAAAGTTGCGTAAATTACCTAAGGCTTGACCCATCGCACAATAAAAATTAGATACTAACCGTCACATTTACTAAGAAAAGCGGGAAATATAATGTGCACATTTAATATAACAGTTGGAGAAAACAATGCCAATCAGGTCTCTCCCAATGCCCACAGTGCATCGGAGATGCGCGAGATTCTTCAGGAGCGCATCCATCGTGCGGAGGCGGGGGAGGAAAAGTTGATTTCAAACACGGAGGTCTTTGCACAAATAGACAAGCGTTATGGCTTTTGAGATTGGTTGGCTTGAAAGCGCTCGTAAGGAATTGGTCAGCCGGGAAGTCGTAGTAAACTCCTGCGCATTCTCAAAAATGTTACAAAAAAATGTCAAGGGGGGGATGCTCATGTTTTTATCAGTGGCGATGGCTTATTCTTGCAATATGCTGATACAAATACAATATTTTGCGAAAAAAAACGTTTATACAGCAGAAAACCAGAATCGATATGTCTGACCAAGAATTGAACGCCTACCGCCTTACTTCGATGGAGGAACCCACCGACGAGATGCTTCACGCCATCATGAGGGAGGCTGCCGAGAAAGCTGCTGCTTCCACAAACAAAGCGCTGGCTGACTACTTTAAAGAAATCAGCGCTATGATGCAACGAAGGGTTGCTGTACTATGAACGAGCTCGTCCATCGCCCCGTCCTGATAATCATTGCTGGGCCCAACGGCTCGGGCAAGACAACCATAACGTCTCAGATTCTGCATCACGAGTGGCTGGAGAATTCAGTCTATATCAATCCCGACCAGGTGGCACTGGAACGTTTCGGTGACTGGAATTCGGCTGAGGCGGTAAAACAGGCAGCCGAATACTGTGCCGACTGGCGCGAACGGTGTCTATCCGATAGGCAAAGCATGATTTTCGAGACTGTTTTCTCTGCCGATGACAAACTGGATTTTATCCGCCGAGCTAAACAGGCCGGCTTTTTTATCCGACTGTTCTTTGTCTGTACGGAGTCGCCCATGATTAACGCAGCTCGTATCGCTGGGCGTGTGATGAAGGGCGGCCACGACGTCCCCATCGCAAAGATTATCTCCCGCTACCAGAAGTCTATCATCAATTGCAAGGTGGCCACTAGCATTGCTGACCGTGTCTATCTATATGACAACTCCGTCGATGGCCGCGAAGCACAAATCCTCTTTCGTTTCTCTGAAGGTTCTCTTATCAAGCATTACACCGACAACATTCCGCAGTGGGCACAATTATTGCTGGACAGTAACGCAAAGATTGACATGTAGACACTTACTCCTAGGACACGGGAACAAGAGCTTCGAGGAATTTGAGGAGGAACTTAGAATTTTCGGAACAAAGCTTCGCTAGATAAACGGAACCACGAATTATGAATCTAAGGATTAACGAATCTTCGGAATGCAGCTATAGGTTACATTTGTATCTTTGTAATTGTAATTAGGGTATATGGCACTGCTGAAGTTTCACACACCACGAAGCAATAACCGTACGCCTGTGGAACGGCGTGAGTCGTTGGAATTCGGTAAGTTGGGGGAACAGATGGCGGCGAGATACCTGGCGGACAAAGGGTATATTATACTGGAGCATAACTATCGTCGGGGACATCTGGAGATTGACCTCATCGCCTTGGATGGGGACGAACTGGTGATTGTGGAAGTGAAAAGTCGCGCCTACGATAACATCCTGCAGCCTGAAGAGGCCGTGGATCACAAGAAGAGACAGGCACTTATACGGCTGGCGAACGAATACGTCAAAAGCTACAACCGCAAGGAAAACGTTCGGTTCGATATCGTTAGCATTGTCTCAAATGCCAACGGTAACGAGATTAGGCACCTCAAGAACGCCTATAACGTGATGAGTTTTTAAGGCTCGTCGATTTATATAATCATCTATTGTTACTTTCCCCAGCTGTCGCGGTCGAGACTACGGTAGGTGATGGCTTCGCGGAGGTGGTCGGGGTTGATGTCTGGGGCTGCTTCCAGGTCGGCGATTGTGCGGGCAACCTTAAGAATGCGGTCGTAGGCGCGAGCGCTGAGGCCGAGGCGGTTCATGGCCTGTTCCATGATGGTGCGGCATTCGTCGGTGAGGACACAGTATTGACGCGTGAGCTTGCTGCCCATCTGTGCATTGCAGTGCACTCCGGGATTGGTGGCGAAGCGGGCTGTCTGTATGGCGCGAGCGGCGACCACGCGCTCTCTTATTGCAGCGCTGCTCTCGGCGCGCTCTTCTTTGTTTAGCTGGCTCACCGGCACAGGCGTTACCTCGATATGGATGTCTATGCGGTCCATCAAGGGACCGCTGACTTTGTTAAGGTAGCGCTTGACGGCGCCCGGAGGGCAGGTGCAGGGGATGGATGGGTGGTTGTAGTAGCCGCAGGGGCAGGGGTTCATGGCTGCGATGAGCATGAACGATGCAGGGTAGTCTATGCTCGTTTTGGCACGGCTGATGGTCATGCGGCGCTCCTCCATGGGCTGCCTGAGCACTTCCAGTACTGTCCGCTTGAACTCGGGCAGCTCGTCGAGGAAGAGTACGCCGTTATGGGCCAATGATATCTCGCCGGGCTTGGGGTTGGCGCCTCCGCCGACAAGGGCGACGTCGGACACTGTGTGGTGGGGCGAGCGGAATGGACGCACGGCTATAAGCGAGTCTTCCTTGTGCATGAGGCCCGCCACAGAGTGTATTTGGGTGGTCTCCAAGCTCTCGCTAAGAGTCAGCGGTGGAAGGATGCCTGGCATGCGCTTGGCAAGCATGGTCTTTCCGCTGCCAGGGGGGCCTATCATGATGGCGTTGTGGCCGCCGGCGGCGGCAATCTCGAGGCAGCGCTTGACGGAAGCTTGGCCTTTGACGTCGGCAAAGTCGTACTCGTAGCTGTTGAGCGAGCGGGCAAACTCGGCGCGGGTGTCCACGATAGTTTGCTCTATTGCGCCTTCGCTGTTGAGGAAGTCGGCCACCTCCTTGAGGGTGTGAGCGCCATATACTTCCAGATTGTTGACTATGGCTGCCTCGCGGGCGTTTGCGGCAGGGACGATGAGGCCTTTGTATTGCTGCTTGCGGGCCTCGATGGCAATGGGAAGCACCCCTTTGATTGGCCTTAGTGTGCCGTCCAATCCCAGTTCGCCCATTATGACATAACGCTCCATTTCTTCGGCTTTCACCATGCCGACGGCACCGAGCACGCCTATGGCAATGGTGAGGTCGTAGGCGGTGCCTTCTTTTTTGAGGTCGGCAGGCGCCAGGTTGACAATAACACGCTTACCCGGTATACGGAAGCCCGATTCCTCGAAGGCCGACGAGATGCGTTGGGCGCTTTCTTTAACTGCATTGTCGGGCAGACCAACCATAAAAAAGCCAACGCCATCACCTACATTCACCTCCACGGTGACTGTCAGAGCGTTCACACCGATAATAGCGCTGCCGTAAGTTTTAACTAACATAAACGGCTTTCTACGATGGCCCAGTCGACAATCTGCCAAAGGGCGGTGAGATGGTCGGCTCGGCGGTTCTGGTAGTCAAGGTAATAGGCATGCTCCCACACGTCGAAGGTCAGCAGGGGTGTGAGACCCATGGTGACGGGGTTCTCGGCGTTCTTCTGCTGTGTGATAACCAGTTTGCCGTCTTTGTCTGCGCTGAGCCACACCCAGCCACTGCCGAAGAGCGTCGTGCCTTTCTGCTCGAACTCCTTCTTGAAAGCCTCTACGCTGCCGAAGTCACGCTCCAGCAGGGCTTTCACCTTGTCGCCCATCGGTTGTGGGGTGTTGGAGAATTGCTCAAAATACATGGCGTGGTTCAACACTTGACCTGCATTGTTGAACATGCCACCTTCGGCTTTCTTCACCACCTCGACGAGCGACAGACCTTCCAATCCACTGCCAGGCAGCAGTTTGTTAAGGTTGTCTACATAGGCTTTCAGGTGTTTGCCGTGGTGGAAAGAGAGCGTTTCCTTGCTGATGATATTTCCAAGGTTGTCGTAACCCAGAGTGGGCATTGCAAATTGTCCGTTTACGGGCATCAAGTCTTTCATAATCATATCTGTTTTAAAGTTGTTGTTTTGAATTGCAAAGATACAAACATTTCTATAATTGGCCAAATCGTATTGTCTTTATTATTTTCGGATTAGTTGGTAGGTGTGGCCCGGGAGTGTATGGATTCGGTTGTCCATCTCGAGGTTGAAGAGGATTGCCGCTGTCTTGGACAGTGGGAATCCTGTTTTTGAGGATATCTCTTCAAGGGTGAGAGTTTCGCTATCTTTCAGTAGGTCGACAATACGTTGCTCATCAGGAGGCAGCTTTGATGCCTCGTCCATATTGTTCATTGTGAGTTGTTCTCCCACAATGGGCCAGCCGAGTTGGAAAGCGATGTCGCGTGCGTTGCGTGTCAGCATGGCCCGGTTGGTGGCGATGAGGTTATTGGTGCCCTTGGAGTAGGTGTCGCCCAACCGCCCGGGGATGGCGAAGACTTCGCGCTGGTAGCTCCCCGCTATGGCTGCGGTGATGAGTGCACCTCCTTTGTCAGAGGCCTCGATGACAACTGTGGCATCAGACAAAGCCGCGATGATGCGGTTGCGGGCAGGGAATAGTTTTGGATTGATGGCTGTGCCCGACGGATATTCTGTAACCAGGGCACCGCCATTCTCGAGGATACGTTTGGCAAGTGGACGGTTTGATTCTGGATAGATGCGGTCGAGGCCATGGCCGAGCACAGCTACGGTGGGTAAGCCATGGCCGAGAGCTGAGGTATGGGCTGCGGAATCGATTCCATAGGCGAGGCCGCTGATGATATGAGGACCGTAGCTTGTCAGCCCCTGTATCAACATGTCGGTATTGTCTCGGCCAACAGGGGTGGCGCGACGGGTGCCAACAACGGCTATGGAGCGTTCGGGGTTGAGATTGGCGCTACCGAGGCAATAGAGCAGTGCCGGGCAGTCGTCGGTCTCAGGTGTATTCAGACGTGAGGGATAGTCTGGGTCGGTGAAGAAAAGTGGACGGATATGGTTTTTCTCACAGAAGCGCAACTCCTCTTCGGCGCGTGCGAAGGCGCACTTGTTGCGTATGTTTTCCAGGACACTTCTGTGTGTGCCGAAAGCTGTCTTTAGTTCGGACAGAGGTAAGGCAAAGATGTCTTCATTAGGGTAAATGTCGATGAGTCGACGTATGGATGTGTTGCCGAGACCAGTGGTGAATACGAGTGCTATTTTAGATAGGGTATCCATTTCGTTTGTTGCCTGTTCAAGGTGCAAAGATACGACTTTTTTCTGATGTGGCAATACAATAATTAAGAAGAGGGTCGCGTTAACACTATAAAATGAATGAATCATGATACGAGAAGAGACTGTATTTGGTCCAATATTCAGCCGTCGATTGGGTAGCTCGCTAGGCATAAACCTGCTGCCCGAGAAAGGGAAGATATGTAATTTTGACTGCATCTACTGCGAGTGCGGATGGAACCGCGACGGTCGGAACGACACAGTACTGCCAACGGCAGAGAAGGTGAGCACTGACTTGGAGCGGATGTTGAAGAGGCTTGTGGCTGAAGGCACTCCGGTGGACAGCATAACCTTCAGCGGTGACGGTGAGCCTACGTTGAATCCGGAATTCGCGCAGATAATAGACGATACGCTGCGGCTTCGCGATGAATATTATCCCAAGGCAAAAGTGAGCGTGTTGAGCAACGCCACAAGGGTACATATTCCAGAAGTGTTTGCCGCACTTCGCAGGGTGGACAATCCAATAATGAAGATTGATGCTCCGACGAACGAGCTGGTTGAAAGGATTAACCAGCCAGCGCCTGGGTATGATGTGAGGCGTGTAGTGGAGGCTTTGAAGAAGTTTGGAGGAGAGTTTGTGCTACAGACCTGTATGCTGCGCTCCGCCGACTTCGATTCGTCGAAGCCTGAGGTGATAGATGGTATGTTGGAGATTGTTAGGATGCTGAGACCTCGCGAGTGGATGGTATACACCATAGACCGCCCGACACCGATGCAGGGGTTGCGGAAGTTTTCGCCCGACGAAATGAAAGCACTCGTGCAACCGTTGATTGACGAAGGTTTTTCTATCCAGATAAAGGGATAAAAAAGAAACAGGCTTCAGTTTTGCTGAAGCCTGTTTCTTTTATACATGTGCCGGTTATTGCACAAGGAACTTGCCGGTGGCTCCGCCTACGCGATAGATGTAGATGCCGGCGGGCATATTGGTCACGTTGATGTCTATGTGGTCATTGGCGGGCTGCAGGATGTGCTGCTTCATGACTTTGCCTTCGATGTTGTAGATGGTCATGGTCTCTGTTTGCTGGATTGAGTAGGGGAGAGTGACATTGAAGTGGGCAGGGTTGGGATAGGCAGAGTAGAGCTCGGGCATGGAGACATCGTTAATGCCTTCATGGTGAGGCATGAAATCAATGGCAGACGAGTCTGCATGGGGCGGGATGAGACCAATCATGGCGGTCTGTTCCAAAGTAAAAGTATAGCCCATGTTTATAGGAGGGTAGGAACTGTTGTCGGTGATACGCATTCCATTAGTTGTGTTATCGTGAAGATTATAATAACCGTCACCTTTACTTTCCCAGCCCCAGTTCATGTGATACATCTTTATTGATGTGGTTTTATATCCATCGCACACCCATGCATGGCGGTCGTCGTTGCCGACGGCTGTTTGTGAGGCTCCGGACATGTATATGGGGCGGTTTAGTTCGAGGTCACTACGGATTTGTGCCAAGAAGGCGGAGTCGCCACAATCTTCCCGTATGATTTGAGTGCATTTGTTGTATTTGAAGAAAGCATTCATAATGTTAGGGACTTTTCTTGAATCAGCACCGCTACCGCCGGATGCTGTGGTTCCGTAGCTCATGTTAATGCCTACACCAATAGCATAGCACAGGCGTGAAACCTCGCGTCTTTGTTCGAAGGGGGTCTCGTTGGTGATAATATCCGGCATGATGTCGTAGTTGAAGAACATGGTGTCGAATGATAGTTTCAACAGTGTTCCCGGACCAGACATGTTTAGCTCAGAGTTATACCAACGGTAATAGTTCAATCCCTGGCCTTGGATAGGGAACTTGTAGTAATGTACTATTTGTGCCAAAGCGGTTGCAACACAGCCGGTAACAGTTGGAACGCCGTTGTATCTTGGGCATAGCATATTGTAGGTGCTTCCAGCGTCGTCACCTTGTCCCCATCCTTCGTTAAGAAGGATGATATTTGCTTTTGTTCCATTTTTGGGGGCGGTGTAGTTGTCTTTCCAGAGATCGTACCAAGTGTTGTCTTCCTCAAGCTCGGACTCGGAGTCTTCAACTTGTTTGGCAGCGATGAGCCCGGCATAGCATTTTACCCACCACATCATATTGCTTGGCGCTTCTTCTATATTGAGGGTTAGTCCATTATCACCGTAGGCTACGATGGGGTCGGTGACGGTGCTTGCGGACATGATTATCCATCCCCAGTTGGAGACATTGAAAAAGTAGCACGATGGAACGTTGAGCACAGGGTTGTTTATCTGGTGGATGAGTGTTAAGTCAGACACTTCTACACTCTTTCCAATACCATTGTTGTTCATATAGCAAACTGCAGCTACTTTTGCTTCGTTTTCAGAAACGTTTCTTGCAAGAGCTACATTTGTGGAAAACACTATCGCCAAAGACGTTAGGATAATGATGGCTTTTTTCATGTTGTTATTGTTGTTTCAATTGTACTAATTCGTAATTCGGGTGCAAAAGTACACCTTTTTTTGAAACTGGCAAAAAATAAGTTTGTACGATGAATAAAAACAAAGCGGGGCATCGCTTAGGCGATGCCCCGCTTTGAAGTTGTTACGCGGAATTATTCGGCTACGACCTCGATATTGAGTTCGGCCTTTATTTCCTTATAGACATTCACTTTGGCAGTGTAGTTGCCGACGGTTTTGATGGTCTCGACAACAATGTTCTTACGGTCCACATCGTAATTGTGCTGTTCTTTGAGAGCTTCAGCAATCATGATGTTGTTTACGCCGCCGAAGAGTTGTCCGTTCTCGCCAACTTTGACGATGAGTTTGACGGTTTTGCCGTTGAGTGCGGCCTGCTGGGTCTCTGCGTTTTTGCGGAGAGCTTCCTCTTTGTGGGCGCGCTGGCGAAGGTTCTCGGCGTGGATTTTCTTGTTCACAGGGGTGGCGATGATAGCCATTCCCTTGGGAAGAAGAAAGTTGTTGGCATAGCCGTTCTTAACGTTGACGATTTCGTCTTTGTAGCCCAGATTGGCCACATCCTGTTTCAGTATGATTTCCATCTATTCTTCCTCCTTGTGATTATTTGAGACAATCGGCGACGTAGGGCATCAGGGCGATATGGCGGGCGCGCTTGATGGCCTGTGAAACTTTCTTCTGGTACTTGTTCGAGGTGCCGGTGATGCGACGGGGCAGGATCTTGCCCTGCTCGTTGACGAACTTCAGCAGGAAGTCGGCATCCTTATAGTCAATATATTTAATACCGAGCTTTTTGAAGCGGCAGTATTTCTTGCGCTGAGTCTCCACGGCAATGGGAGTCAGGTATTTGATTTCGCTATCGTTAGCCATTTTCTTGTTCTTTTAATGGGTTAAACATTAAGCTTCGGCAGGTGCTTCGGTGGCCTCAGCCTTTTTGGCGCGTTTCTTTTCGTTGTAGGCGACGGCGTGCTTGTCAAGGCTGACGGTGAGGAAGCGGAGGAGGCGCTCGTCGCGCTTGTAGGCAACCTCGAGGTCGTTGATGACGCTACCTTCGGCTTTAAATTCTATAAGATAATAGAAGCCGGTCGTTTTTTTACGGATAGGATATGCGAGTTTGCGCATGCCCCAGTTGTTCTCGTACACGATTTCTGCACCTTTGGAGGTCAACAGGTCGGTGTACTTCTTTACCGTTTCCTTCATCTGTTCTTCAGACAAAACGGGAGTTGCAATGAAAACGGTTTCGTACTGTTTTACCATTGGTTTGTTTGTTTTGTTGTTTTTTGTTTGACAATAAAAAAGGCAGAACACCATGTTCTGCCTAAATTTCTGAGCCACTTCGCGGACTCGAACCGCGGACCTACGCATTACGAATGCGTTGCTCTACCAACTGAGCTAAAGTGGCGGTTTTGCGGTTCTGTAGTCGGGGTGAGAAGACTCGAACTTCCGGCCTCCACGTCCCGAACGTGGCGCGCTAGCCAACTGCGCTACACCCCGCGATAGTGTCCTGGCAGGGATTCGAACCCTGGACCCATTGATTAAGAGTCAA
>JAEEGG010013719.1_pt1 | contig 17288 bp, 10 predicted proteins | sample 9134161 | NCBI WGS metagenome assembly JAEEGG01 (sample SAMN16246543, study PRJNA631951) | gut metagenome | biome: gut microbiome; feature: rumen; material: CR-attached | host: Bos | place: Iran: Karaj | collected 2018-10 | reverse complement strand
GTTATTCCTTTGCACAGGAATACGGAGAGAGCGGTTTCTTCGATAACGAAGAGTATCAGGAGAGATTCTACAGACTCTGGGAAAAGCTTGCGAAGGAATTTGCCGGTTACGGAGATAAAATATCCTTCGAGCTTCTGAATGAGGTTACCAGCAAGGAATACAGTGATTCCTGGAACAGGATCTCCACCGAATGCATAAAGAGGATACGTGCGATCGCTCCCGATACCTATATCCTTCTCGGCGGTTATTACAACAACAGCATTGTCGCTCTTAAGGATCTGGCTATGCCGGTTGATGATCACGTCGTTTACAATTTCCATTGCTACGATCCCCTGATCTTCACACACCAGGGTGCGGGATGGGTTAACGGAATGGATGTAAACTTCAGACTTTCCATCGATGCAACCTTCGGTGAAATGGGTGAAGCAGCAAGAAAGATGTTCGGAGGCGCAGGCCCGGATGTGAGCACCGGAGAAGACGGCGAAAAGCTCAGCAGTGCATATTTTGACAGATGCTTTGCGGAAGCCGTTGCCGTTGCGGAAGAAAGAAACGTACCCCTTTACTGCGGAGAGTACGGTGTGATCGAAAATGCCACTCCCGAAGATACCGTAAAGTGGTATGAGATGATAAGCGAATCATTTAATAAATTCAATATCGGAAGAGCCGCATGGAGCTACAGGTCCATGAACTTCGGACTTTCCGATGACAGACTGTCCGGTGTTCTTGACAGACTTGTAAAATTACTGTGATCTTTTGATGAGTCACAGATCAGAGGTATTTATGACTATTGATGAACTGAAACGTATAAAGGCTGAGGGAAAGTACGACATCGCTCCCGTAAGCCTTGAGATTCTTTCCGATATGAGGACGCCGATCCAGGTGCTCAGGATCCTTAAGAATGTATCGGAGCATTGTTATCTTCTTGAGTCGGCAAAGGAAAACGACAATTTCGGAAGATACACATTCCTCGGGTTTGATCCCCGTCTTGAGATCACCTGCCTTAACGGCAAGATGAAGGTTGGAGATGAGATCATAGAGACCGATAAGCCCGGAGACGAGATAAGAAAGGTTCTGGCCCGCTACAGAAGCCCCAGGATCACATCGCTTCCTCCTTTTACGGGCGGACTTGTCGGATACTTTGCATACGATTACATCAAATATGCGGAAAAGAGTCTTCATCTGACCGAAGAGGATGAGGAGCAGTTCAACGATATCGATCTTATGCTCTTTGATAAGGTCATCGCGTTCGATCATCTCAAGCAGAAGATCGTTCTCATCGTTAATATCCATCTGGATGATATCGAAACGGAATTTGAAAGGGCGAACAGGGAACTTCTTGCACTTAAGGAACTCATCGAAAACGGTGAGATGTGCAGAGATATCAAGGGACATGCCACCGCGGAATTCAAACCCGTATTCGAAAAAAAAGAATTCTGCGAGATGGTTGAAAAAGCAAAGCATCATATCGTTGAAGGCGATATATTCCAGATAGTCCTTTCAAACAAGATGAGCGCACCATTTGAGGGATCGCTGCTCAACACATACAGGATGCTTCGCACCATCAATCCTTCACCCTATATGTTCTATTTCAGCTCCAACGATCTCGAACTTGCCGGAGCTTCGCCCGAAACACTCGTAAAGCTTCAGGACGGTGTGCTCCATACATTTCCTCTTGCGGGAACAAGAAGGCGCGGAGCAGATGAAGCTGAGGATAAGAAACTTGTCGAGGATCTTCTGTCGGATCCCAAGGAACTTGCCGAGCACAATATGCTTGTGGATCTCGGAAGGAACGATCTCGGAAGGATCTCGAAATTCGGAACCGTCAGTCCCGAAAAACTCAGAGAGGTTCAGTTCTTCTCACATGTAATGCATATCGGCTCCACCGTAAGGGGTGAGATCAGGGATGATGAGGATGCGCTTTCTGCAATCGGCGCAGTGCTTCCCGCGGGAACCCTTTCCGGAGCACCCAAGATAAGAGCGTGTGAGCTCATCGATGAACTCGAAGGAAATAAGAGAGGTATCTACGGCGGAGCGATAGGATATATCGACTTTACCGGAAACCTTGATACATGCATCTCCATAAGACTTGCCTATAAGAAAAAGGGCAAGGTGTTCGTAAGGAGCGGAGCGGGCATTGTCGCAGACTCCGTACCCGAATCGGAATTCACCGAATGCATCAACAAGGCCTCTGCGGTTGTAAAGGCCATTTCAATGGCAGAGGAGGTGTAAGGGATGATACTTCTGATCGATAATTATGACAGCTTTTCATACAACCTCTATCAGCTGGTCGGCGAGATCAATCCTGACATTCGTGTCGTCAGAAATGATGCGCTCGGAATTGATGATATACGGGAGCTTAAGCCTTCACATATCATCCTGAGTCCGGGACCGGGAAGACCGGAGGATGCGGGTATCTGCATTGATGTTGTAAAGGAACTTTCCGGAGAGATCCCCATACTCGGTGTGTGCCTCGGACATCAGTCCATATGTGCCGCATTCGGTGCAACCGTAACATATGCAAAGCACCTTATGCACGGAAAGAGTTCGATCGTCACTCTCGATAATACTTCCAAGATCTTCAAAGGCTTCGGAGATAAGACCGAGGTTGCAAGATACCATTCGCTCGCTGCCGATGAAGCAACGATCCCCGATTGTCTTAAAGTAACGGCACGTACCGATGATGGTGAAGTCATGGCTGTAGAACACAGGGAATTCGAGGTTTACGGACTTCAGTTTCATCCCGAATCCATACTCACACCGGAAGGAAGAAAGATGCTCAGGAATTTCCTTGATGCTTGAAGCGTTCATTTCCTGCACTTCCGGAATAGCCGGAACAATTAAATAAATGCCAAAAGCTGCCTTCGGATTCGCTTTCGAGAAGGCAGTTTTTTATTGCACAAAACAGTTTCGGCCCCGATGAGCCTGCCCGGTATGTATTCCTTGTATTTGTTTTTCCTATAACGGGCTATAAAATATATGTTTTTTACACGAAAAAGCGCGTGAATTACAATATTGTCATAAGAAAAAACTATATTGGCTTTTGATGAGGAGAAAGATCATGAAAAGGATCCTTGCTTTCGGAGATTCGAATACATGGGGACTTATCCCCGGAACAAAACCGTTTGAAAGATACTCCGAAGATATAAGATGGACGGGATTATTGCAGAAAAAACTTCCTGATGCGGAAATAGTAGAAGAGGGCCTGTGCGGAAGGACTACGATATTCGAGGACCGTTTGCGTCCGGGAAGAAAGGGAATAGATACGCTTGAAGAAATTCTTGCGGATAACCATCCGCTCGATCTTGCGATAATAATGCTCGGAACCAATGACTGCAAGAGTTATTACAATGCTTCACCCGATCTGATCGGACGCGGGATAGAGAAATGTCTCGATATAGCCCTGGATTATCTCCCGCCCGAGAAGATCCTTCTGATCTCCCCCATTCATTTGGGTAAGGATGTCTGGAGAGACGAAAAGGATCCGGAATTCGGTAAAAGATCCGTACGTAACAGCAGGGAGCTGAAGAGGATCTATTCGGAGATTGCATCAAGAAGAGGTGTAGGTTTCATTGCTGCATCGGATCATGCTTCTCCGAGCCCTGTTGACGATGAGCATATGGATGTAATATCCCACAGAAAATTTGCCGAAGCGGTGCTTTCATATATACGTGCAGAAGTTTTATCACCTTTCCGTGTTGCATGAACATAAAGATTAATTACAGCGGCAGGTAACTTACGTGCCGCTGTTTTTTTGATATAATTGAAAATGATCAAATGTGCGGATATTTTTTGCATAGGAGGAAAAATGGGAATCGAAGAATTTCTTGCTTCCGGAAACGAAAGACTTGATATGCAGCTTAAGTTCACAGCGGAGATCGATAAGATGACATCGGTCTACAGAAGAACACTTCTTGTGAGCGGTGAAAGAAGGGAAAACGATGCCGAGCATTCATGGCATATTGCAGTCATGGCACTTTTATTCAAGGAGTACTGCATCGAAGAACCGGATGTGGAGCATGCGATAAAGATGCTTGTGGTTCATGATCTGGTCGAGGTGTATGCGGGTGATACGTTCGCATATGACGACAAGGGAAATGCAAGCAAGGAAGAAAGAGAGAAGGAGGCTGCCGATAAACTTTTCTCACAGATACCTCCGGAGCAGGGTGCGGAGATAAGATCACTTTGGGAAGAATTTGATTCTGCCCGGACTACAGATGCAAAGTATGCCGCATGTCTCGACAGGCTTCAGCCTTTTCTTCACAACACTCTTACCGAAGGACATACATGGAGAGAGGGACATACACGCAGAGAACAGGTAGAAAAGCGGATGAAGATCATAAAAGAATTCATGCCTGCCGTATATGAATGGGTTGATAAGAACCTTGACCGCGGCATAGAAAAAGGCTGGCTGAATTCATGACATAAATGTCATAAAATTTTTTAAAAAAAATTGTTGACAAATAATTTTATTCAGAGTATTATTCGTTCATGTAATGGAGCAAGGGAGTTCCGGATAGATTTTCCGGGACTCCGTTTTTTTATATCCTGTTTAAAGCAAAGGCGCTTTTAACTTTACCGGAAGTTAGAAGCGCCTTTTAATTTTCGGGATGCTCCAAAATCCAAGAGGAGGAAAACATTATGGAAGAAATTTTGAGTATTGTCGACGGAAAACTGTTTGCCGTATGGTTTCTGATCGGCGCCGCACTTGTATTCTGGATGCAGGCGGGATTTGCAATGGTGGAGACCGGATTTACGAGGGCAAAAAACGCCGGTAATATCCTGATGAAGAACCTGATGGATTTCTGCATTGGATGCTGCGTGTTTATCCTGATCGGTTTCGGATTACTGCTTGGTGAGGATCTTTGCGGATTTATCGGAAAGCCCGGATTCGACATCTTCACCGCTTACGAAAATTTCGACTGGTCAAACTTCGTATTCAACCTTGTGTTCTGTGCAACAACCGCAACCATAGTATCCGGTGCTATGGCAGAAAGAACCAGATTCTTGAGCTACTGTGTATACTCCGCAGTTATCTCGGCACTTATCTATCCCATTGAGGCACACTGGATCTGGGGCGGCGGCTGGCTCGCTCAGCTCGGTTTCCACGATTTCGCAGGATCATGTGCGATCCACATGGTCGGCGGTATCTCAGCACTTATTGGTGCGATCATGGTAGGACCCCGTATCGGAAAGTTTGAAAAAGATTCCAAGGGTAAGGTTACCAAGGTAAACGCATTCCCCGGACATAACATTCCCATCGGTGCACTCGGTGTATTCATTCTCTGGCTCGGCTGGTACGGATTCAACGGTGCTGCATGTACTTCTGTAGATCAGCTCGCATCCGTATTCGTAACGACAACGATCGCTCCTTCGATCGCAACAGTCGTATGTATGATCTTTACCTGGATCAAATATGGCAAGCCCGATGTTTCAATGTGTATGAACGCTTCACTCGCAGGTCTCGTAGCGATTACCGCTCCCTGTGATGTAACCGATGCATTCGGTGCGATCGTTATCGGTGCTGTTGCCGGACTTCTTGTATGCTTCGGCGTATGGTTTCTTGATTACAAGCTTCATGTTGATGATCCCGTCGGTGCCGTTGCGGTACATATGATAAACGGTATCTGGGGAACCATCGCAGTCGGTCTCTTTGCAACACCCACCGCTCCGGACAGTGAACTTACCGGTCTTTTCTACGGCGGCGGATTTGAGCTTCTCGGAAAACAGCTCCTCGGATTTGCGGCTGTTGCAGCATGGACCGTAGTCGGAATGGTAGTAGTATTTTCAATAATCAAAGCAATCTTCGGACTCCGCGTTACCGAAGAAGAGGAGATCGAAGGTCTCGATATCAAAGAGCACGGTCTTGCATCCGCATATGCAGGCTTCAGCATTGTTGATCTTTCAGGTGCTGTAATGAGTGAGAACGAGAACACCAGTCTCGGAACCGCTGATTACGATAAGGCAAGCGATGCTCAGAAGAAAGCATCCGTACAGGTTGTTGACGCTGAGAAGGAAATGAAGGCTGCAGGTGTAGTGGCAGATACCGGAATGCACAAGGTTGTCATCATCACCAAGCTCTCCAGATATGATGCAATGAAGAGAGCGCTCAACGATCTCGGTGTTACGGGTATCACCGTTACCCAGGTTACCGGCTGCGGTATCCAGAAGGGTGCGGGCGAGATGTACAGAGGAGTTGAGATGGATATGACTCTTCTTCCCAAGATCAAGATGGAAGTTGTCGTCAGCAAGATCCCTGTTGATGCTGTTATCGAAACCGCTAAGAAGACTCTTTACACCGGCAAGATCGGTGACGGTAAGATCTTCGTATATCCTGTCAGCAGGGTAGTCAAGATCAGAACAGGTGAAGAGGATTACGCAGCTCTTCAGGACGTCGAATAAATCTTTCCATAATTAAATATGCGTGAACAAAGGGGACGGTTTCTCCGTATCAGACAGTGAACGGAGGAACTGTTTCCCTGTTCAGGGAAAATAAACTGAAATATAAATGCAGGATATATAAATTTGCACTTGACATTGCATGTTAAAAAGATTATTTTATTCTGCAAGAGGCAACGGCGTCTCTAATGTCAGTAATGGCATTAGAGGCGCCTTTTCTTTTTTTATTTCTGATCTGAGAGGAAAAGGATATGGACAACAATCTTTCATACGACAGAGAACATGATGCGTGCGGAATCGGTGCTGTAGTCAAGATTGACGGCGTTCCCGAGTATTCCGTAATGGATGACGCACTTACCATAGTCGAAAAGCTCGAGCACAGAGCAGGTAAGGATGCGAGCGGTAAGGTCGGAGACGGCGTAGGAATACTGCTCCAGATCTCACATCCTTTCTTTTCCGCTGTCGCGAAAAAGATAAACATAAAACTCGGCGCAGCCGGCGAGTACGGTATCGGTATGTTCTTCCTTCCCCAGGATGAACTTAAGAGAACCTTCGCTAAGAGACTTTTCGAAGTGATCGCAGGAAAAGAAGGGATCGATACTCTCGGCTGGAGAGAGGTTCCCATTCATCCCGAGATCCTCGGAAAGCGTGCACTGGACTGCCAGCCGTCCATCTGGCAGTGCTTCCTTAAAAAGCCCGCTAAGATCGCAAAGGGTATAGATTTCGACAGAAGACTCTATGTTGTAAGAAGAGAATTCGAACAGAGCTCCGACGACACATATATTGTTTCACTTTCATCAAGGACGATCGTTTATAAGGGAATGTTCCTTGTAGGCCAGCTCAGAAGATTCTACGACGATCTTCAGAGCAAGGACTATCTGTCAGCAATCGCACTTGTACATTCCAGATTTTCTACCAATACTCTTCCCAGCTGGGAGAGAGCACATCCCTACAGATTCATCGCTCATAACGGTGAGATCAATACCATCCGCGGCAACTCCGACAGAATGCTTGCACGTGAAGAGACGATGCATTCCAAGCTTCTCGAGGAAGATGCGAGCAAGATCTATCCCGTTATTTCCGCAAGCGGATCCGATTCCGCAATGCTCGACAATACTCTCGAATTCCTGTATATGAACGGAATGGATCTTCCTCTCGCAATGATGGCACTCATTCCCGAGCCCTGGAAGCACAACCGTTTCATGAGTGAATCCAAGAAGGATTTCTACCATTATTATGCAACCATGATGGAGCCCTGGGACGGCCCTGCGGCGATCCTTTTCACCGACGGTGAACTTTTCGGTGCAACTCTCGACCGTAACGGACTCAGGCCTTCCAGATATTATATAACCGACGATAACCGCCTCATCCTTTCATCGGAAGTGGGCGTACTTGATATTGCTCCCGAGCACATCATCAAAAAATCAAGACTCACTCCCGGAAGAATGCTCCTTGTAGATACGAAGAAAAAGAGGATCATTTCAGATGATGAGTGCAAGGAATTCTATGCATCATCCAATCCTTACGGTGAGTGGCTCGATGCACATCTTATCCATCTCAAGGACCTTAACATCCCCAATCATCAGGTCCCCACTCACACACAGCCCGAGCGTGACAGACTTTACAAGGTATTCGGTTACAGCTACGAGGAGGTTAAGTCCTATATTCTCGAAGCCGCAACAAACGGCGCTGAGCCTACCGTATCAATGGGTCATGATGTTCCGCTTGCATCGCTTTCGGAGAATCATCCCCTGCTCTACGGCTTCTTCAAGCAGCAGTTTGCGCAGGTTACCAATCCTCCCATCGATTCGCTCCGTGAGAAGATCGTAACCGACACGACCGTATATATCGGATCCGACGGTGATCTCTTAAGTGAAAAGAGTGAGAACTGCACTGTGCTCGAGGTTAATAACCCGATACTTACCGGCGTGGATCTGATGAAGATTCGTTCGATGAAGCATAAGGGTTTCAAGACAGAAACGATTTCTCTTCTATATTATAAGCACACTTCCCTTTCACGCGCGGTTGAGCAGCTTTATCTTTCCGTTGACCGTGCCGTATCGGGCGGGGCCAATATCATCATCCTTTCCGACAGGGGTGTTGACGAAAACCATGTACCCATCCCTGCGCTTCTCGCAGTCTCTGCGGTTGAGCAGCATCTTGTCCACACCAAAAAAAGAACCGCGGTATCACTTATCCTCGAGACCGCTGAAGTAAGGGATGTACATCAGACCGCATGCATCCTCGGTTTCGGTGCACGCGCGGTAAATCCTTACCTTGCACATGAATGCATCGAGGAACTCATTACACTCGGACTTCTCGACAAGGATCTTCATACAGCGATAGATGATTTTGATAAGGCTCTTCTTTCCGGCGTCGTAAAGATCGCGGCCAAGATGGGTATCTCCACCATACAGTCATATCAGTCCGCAAGGATCTTCGAAGCCATCGGTCTTTCCGATGAAGTAATCGATAAGTACTTTACCGGCGTATCCAGCAGAGTGGGCGGTATAGGAGTCAAGGAACTCGAAGAGGGCATCGCATACAGACATGACAGGGCATTCGATCCCATGGGCCTTCCCATCGATCCCGTTCTCGACAGCACCGGCTTCCATAATTTAAGAAGTGGTGAAGGCAAGGAAGACCACCTCTACAGTCCCAAGACCATAGTTCTTCTCCAGCAGGCAGTCAGGACAGGGGATTTTGAAAAGTTCAAGGAGTACAGCGCGCTTGTCGATGATTCGGCTCATCCTCATACACTCAGGGGACTTCTTGAATTTGTTCCCGCCGGAAAGCCCATACCGATAGATAAGGTCGAACCCGTATCCGAGATCGTAAAGAGATTCCAGGTAGGCGCAATGAGCTACGGTTCACTTTCGAGAGAAGCCCATGAGACCATCGCGATCGCCATGAACAGACTCGGCGGACGTTCCAATACCGGTGAGGGCGGCGAAGCATCCGACAGATTCGGAACGGAGAAAAACAGTGCGGTCAAGCAGGTTGCATCCGGACGTTTCGGCGTTACGGAGGAATACCTTCTTTCCGCAAAAGAGATCCAGATAAAGATGGCACAGGGTGCTAAGCCCGGTGAAGGCGGAAACCTTCCCGCGAAGAAAGTATATCCCTGGGTTGCCAAGACCAGATGTTCAACACCGGGTGTACAGCTTATTTCCCCGCCTCCTCATCATGATATCTATTCGATCGAGGATCTGGCGCAGCTTATATACGATCTCAAGAATGCAAACAGAGACGCAAGAATATCCGTCAAGCTTGTTTCCGAAGCAGGCGTAGGAACCATCGCAAGCGGTGTTGCCAAGGCCGGAGCACAGGTTGTTCTTATCTCCGGATATGACGGAGGAACCGGTGCTGCGCCTTACAGCTCGGTTCATTCCGCAGGTCTTCCCTGGGAACTCGGTGTTGCCGAGACACATCAGGCTCTCATCGAAAGCGGCCTGAGATCCAGAGTAAGGATCGAGACCGACGGAAAGCTCATGACAGGACGTGATGTTGCAATCGCAGCATTCCTCGGAGCTGAGGAATTCGGATTTGCAACCGCTCCGCTCGTATCACTCGGATGCATGATGATGAGAGTATGTTCGAAGGATACCTGCCCCGTAGGTATCGCCACACAGAACGAGCTTCTCAGAAAGAGATTCGCAGGCAAGCCCGAACACCTCATGAACTTTATGACCTTCGTTGCAATGCAGCTTCGTGAGATCATGGCACAGCTCGGATTCACAAGTGTCGATGAGATGATCGGACGTACCGACTGCCTGAGAAAGCGCGATAAATTCGGTCAGCCCCATGCCGGTACGATCAGCTTCGACAGGATCCTGACCGAAGGATTTGCAGGTGAAAAAGAAAACAGATTCGATCCGAAGGCAAGCTTTGATTTTGAACTCGAAAAGACACTCGATGAAAGAAAGCTCCTTCCCTGGTTCGAAAAATCGGTTAAGTCCAAAGAAAAGACTTCGGCGATATCACTTAAGGTAAGCTCTACTGACAGAACATTCGGAACCATACTCGGATCCGAGATAGTAAGAAAATACGGCGAGGACTGCAATAAGCTTTCCGAGGACAGATTCCATGTAACCTGCGAAGGCGGCGGCGGACAGTCATTCGGAGCATTCATTCCCCACGGACTTACCATCACTCTGAAAGGCGATGCGAACGACGGATTCGGAAAAGGTCTTTCGGGCGGAAAGCTTGTTCTCACTCCTCCCGAAAAGAGCCCCTTCAAAGCATCGGAGAATATCATAGTAGGTAACGTTGCTCTCTACGGTGCAACATCCGGTAAAGCATACATCTGCGGCGTTGCGGGAGAGAGATTCTGCGTAAGAAATTCCGGCGCGGTAGCGGTTGCGGAAGGCTGCGGAGATCATGGTCTCGAATATATGACCGGAGGAAGAGCAGTGATACTCGGAACAACCGGCAAGAACTTTGCGGCAGGCATGAGCGGCGGTATCGCATATGTACTCGACAGGGATCACAGCCTGTACCGTAAGATCAACAAGGATATGGTCGAACTCGAAGAAGTCACCGAAAAGTATGACATCGAGGAACTTAAAAGTATCCTTGAAGATTACGTTAAGTCAACGGATTCCGAACTCGGAAAAGAGATACTTGATAATTTCGATGCCGAACTTCCCGGATTCAAGAAAGTTATCGCAAGGGATTATCAGACAATGATAAGAACCATCGGAAAATACGAAGAGCAGGGTATTTCCAGGGAAGCTTCCGAACTCGAAGCGTTCAAGGAATTTACCGGTGCTGCGGTATGACCGGTCCGGACATGAAGTGATAACGAGTATAGGAAACAGGTAAAGACTATGGGAAAACAGACAGGATTTCTTGAATATGCCAGGAAAGAAAATAACGAGATACCGGCTAAGGAAAGAATAAAGGGATATAAGGAATTCCATACTTTTGCATCGGAAGAAGTCAGAAGATGCCAGGGCGCAAGATGCATGAACTGCGGCGTTCCGTTCTGCCAGTCGGCTATGAGCCTGAGCGGAATGGTCGTGGGATGTCCTCTTCACAATCTCATTCCCGAATGGAACGATGCGATATACAGGGGAGAGGATTCGCACGCTCTCGCAAGGCTTCTCAAGACCAACAGATTCCCCGAGTTCACCGGACGTGTCTGTCCCGCACTCTGTGAGAAGGCATGCATATGCGGACAGTATGACGATCCCGTGACCGTCAGGGATAATGAACTCTATCTCATAGAGGAAGGCTATAAGAACGGCTGGATGAAGGGCGATGCACCGATCAAGGAAAGCGGCAAGAAAGTCGCCGTCATCGGAAGCGGTCCCTCCGGACTTGCCGCAGCCGATGCCCTGAGACGCCGCGGACATGCCGTGACCGTTTATGAAAGAGACGACCGCATCGGCGGACTTCTCATGTACGGTATTCCCAACATGAAACTTGACAAGAGTGTCATTTCAAGAAGACAGAAGCTTATGGAAGAGATGGGAATAGTCTTCAAGACAGGCGTTAATGTAGGTGAGAAGGTCAAGGTAAGCACTCTTAAGAAAGAATATGATGCCGTTGTCCTCTGCTGCGGCGCAAAACAGCCAAGAGCACTCAGCGCGGAGGGAATGGAAGGATGCGAAGGAATATACTTCGCCGTTGATTTCCTGAAAGCGGCAACAAGAAATGTTCTCGATATAGAATCCCTTCCCGCAAAATTCGATGCGAAGGATAAGCATGTGGTCATCGTAGGCGGTGGTGATACCGGTAACGACTGTATCGGAACCGTCATAAGAATGGGATGCAAGTCTGTCACCGCACTTGAGATGATGCCCAAGCCCCCCGTAGAAAGGGCTGCGAATAATCCCTGGCCCGAGTGGCCCAAGACCTTAAGGACCGATTACGGACATGTCGAGGCACAGGAAGTATTCGGCGAAGATCCCAGAGTCTTCAAGACAACCGTTAAGAAAGTCATATCCAAGAAGGGTAAGATCACCGAGATAGAAACCGTCGAGGTCGGATTTGATAAGGGCAAGCTCGTAAATGTTAAGGGGTCGGAGAAAAAGATAAAGTGTGATCTGCTCCTTATCGCTGCCGGCTTCATCGGTGCTGAGAAGCTCGTTCCCGAATCCTTTAAGCTCGATATGACTCCCAGAGGCGTTGTCGCAACTCCCGAGGGAAAGTATTCCACAAGTGTCCCCGGTGTATTTGCTGCAGGCGATATGAGACGCGGACAGAGCCTTGTTGTATGGGCGCTTGCGGAAGGCACCGCAGCCGCAGCCGAGGTTGACGAATACCTCATGGGCTACAGAAACGCATAACTTGATAGAAATTTACTTTCTTATATCCCGGACAGCTGCTTTCAATGCGTCCGGGATTTTTTATTGCTTTCGGCTAAAATTTAACTAAAACCTGTTGACGTTAAGTGACGTATATGATAAGAAAAAAGTAATAGGGGGGCTTTTAATGCTGAAAGGAGATTCTTATGAGGAAGGAAAAAGTCTGCCCTTTTCTGACATCTGTTCTGATGTCCGTTGTACTTGTTCTTGGTTCATTTGCTTCACTTGTCCATGCGAGTGAATACCCCGTTCCCACAAATGGTAACAACTCTGAAACGGAGAGAGTTTATGAGGGCGACGGATATAAAGTCACCTTCTCATTGGTCTCGTCCTGGAATTCCGGCTATAACTTAGGCGTTGAAATAGAAAACATAGGCAGAGAGCCTATCCTTAACTGGCATCTTTCCTTTGATTATGCAGGAGAGATAACTAATATCTGGTGTGCTGAGATACAGGAAACAACAGATGACGGTTATATTGTAAAAAACGTCAGCTATAACATGGATATAGCTCCCGGTGGAAGTACATCCTTCGGAATCTCTGAGAATACTCCTTTCCCTGGTTTCCCTGATAATGCATTCATTCCCGGTGCGGATAATGAAACAGTTACCGGTGATCATTCTGTTGTCTATACAGTTGAAAACGACTGGGGCGACGGATTTGTTGGAAATATATGCATAACCAATAATACAGGATCAGTTATCAATGACTGGAGTCTTGCGTTTGACTTTGACAGGGAGATCATCTCGGTCTGGGGTGGTGTTATCGAATCATCAGAGAATGGTCATTATGTTGTAAGACATGCTGTTGATAATCCTGATATCCTTCCCGGACAGAGCGTTTCTTTCGGGATGATAGGTTCGGGAGGAACAAGAAGTGATGAACCGGAGAATTATGATCTTACAAGTTATACGGTTGGCGATGTTCAGGTAGTTGATCCGGATGCTGATACTGATGGAGATGGACTGACAGATAACCTGGAGGAAGCCATTGGGACAGATCCAGAGCTTCCGGATACTGATGGTGATGGATTATCCGATTATCAGGAAATATACCTGACCTGGACAGATCCGCTTTTGGTCGATACGGATAATAACGGTATATCTGATGCAAATGAAGATCTTGATGGTGACGGTCTTGGAAATCTTGATGAGATCATTCGTGGAACGGACACCGGTAATCCCGATACCGACAGGGATGACCTGTCTGACTTTGATGAGATCTATGAATTTGGCACCGATCCGCTGAATCCCGATTCCGACGGGGATACCCTTTCCGACGGGGATGATGTGCTGCTCGGATTCAGCCCTCTTCTTCCGGATACTGACTATAACGGCATACTTGACTGTAATGAGCAGGTATACCAGACCGCTGAGAATGATTTTCCCCTCGGAGACGGAAGGGGCATCACAAATGTCAGTGTTTCAATGAACATCAGCGGCAACATCGAAAAAGAAGTCGGTATACTCAATATGTATGATTTCGATGTTCAGTCCAGGGAAGTAGTCGGCCTGATCGGTGTCCCGATGGAAATAAGAACCGATGTGGTATTTGATAGTGCCACTATTACCTTCACATACGATGAGAGTATGCTCGGAGATACTCCTGAGGAAAACCTTTCTATTATGTGGTATGACGAGGAGAACCGTTGGTATCAGATCCTTGATCAGGAAAGCGTGGTTGATACGGTAAACAATACTGTTTCATATACAACATCGCATTTTTCCACATATCTTCTGGTTGACTGGCTGAAATGGTACAACTTTTGGACTTCACAGGAATACGGAGATTATTTGGAACAATCACCAGCCTTGATTGGAGATTCGATTTATTATGTGTATTACTATGAAATAGCTAGAGATAGAGTAGGCAGGGTGAATTATGGTGATTTATGTCAATATCCTTCATTTAACACTTTTTGTGCTCTTCACGGAAGCGTCAAATTAAGTCAAACCTCTTTTGGTAATAATATGTTTAGTCAAATAATTATGTATGATTATATAAATGATCCTGAAGGCTATATGGATCGTGTTAGTTGTGCAACATACTTAGACAATGTATATCCCAGTGTTATATGGTTTAATGAACTGATTGAATCGACGATTTCCGAAATGGAATATCATGAATTTGAAAATCAATATGCAATGGCTAGTGTTATTGTTGTTAATGATGGTCTGTTACAGATTGAACAGCGCACGATTGATAAATGCATTGCAAACAACATTCAGATCAACGTTATTGATTATTTCTATCCATCCAGTTCTCCTTCGCTTGGGTTAGCTGCTTTGCAGACAGGAGGGAAATATTATAATGCACAGTATGGGGTTGATAACGAGAAAGTTGCCGAAGAGTTAGGTAAGACCGCCTTGCTAAACAGTGGTTATGATGGTGATGAAGACAATATTGCTGATTACTATGAAGAGTATGGAATGATATGCTCAAATGGAAAGATATTGTTTTCTGATCCAAACAACGCTCATTCAGACAATGATGGCTTAAAAGATGGACAGGAAGTAGAAATGACTACAGATGTGGTCAGATATGTAGGTGGCGGAAAAAATCCGACCATTCGTTATTTTGTTGAACACAGTGATCCTCTAAAAGAAGATACAGATGGGGATGGGATTAATGATAATATTGATTCGCAACCTATGTTAAATATTGCAAAAGAAGTAAATATATCCAGTATTTTTCCGAATGTCATCTATTTAAATATTGATCCGGATAGTTTTGATGGAGGTGATCAACATTGGTGGTATGCCAGAGGTAATTGTTGGAATTATGATCATAATTATTCTAATTTTGCTAAATATGCTGATTTTAGGACAGGTTGGCTTGGATGTGGTGTGATTGCAATGTCTGATTTAGAAATATATTTAGCACAAAACTATGGATATATTAATAGTAGATATGGAACGTTTCATAGTATTCCGGATTATGATCAAAACGGTATGATTTCGAAAGATGAATATATGGAATATGCTGATTTTAATCGAGAACTAGTGTATTGTTTAAATTCAGGAGTGAAATATTACCGGAATGGCGTATTGGAAACCGATCGGGTAAAAGGATTAAACGATTTCATGATTGCAAATGGCAACTATTTTTCTGGTATAACATGGGCGAAATATTATAACAAGGAAAAAATAATTTTATCCATAAAGGAAATGATAAATAATAATCTTCCGATAGTATTTGCATATAATTCATATCCATCAGCGGATGAAATATATTTATATTCCGATATGTATGATGCTATCACAGATAAAGGAAAGGATTATTGTCAGTATTATAGCGATGGTCATTATATGAGCATAGTTGGATATGTTATATATTGTTATGGAAATTCAGAAGAAAAATATCTTCTTCGAGTAGAGAGTAATGGGGATTTATTTTATATTAATTTCGATGAATATGCTAAGAAAATAAGTTATAGTAATAATTTACTTTTGTATAGTATATAATTCAATGAAAGAGAAAACTAAATGAAAAAAATAATTTTTTTTTCAAGTATAGTATGTTTGATAATTATCTCATTGGTTTTGTGCTTGATGCTCTATTCCGGACATATGAATCATACTCCTGCTGAAAAGAAACCAGATGATTTTTTTTCTGAAAAAGTTATGGATGTCGTTGGGGATTCATTTGTTTATCAAGGAAGAGAGTACGATAAAGATAGTGGCAGGATATACAGCTTTTTGATTGTGAATCATTCTACAGAGAGTATTGAATTATTTGCAAATGCAGTTTTTGAATACGGTAACTCGGTTGATGAAAAATCCACAATCATAGTATCAGATGGGTATTCTGTATGTTGGACAGTTTTTTCATTAAAAAATTTTTCCAATGATATGCCGGATGAATTGTATGAAAACTTTTTGGTTTTGCGGATAAAGCAGAAACTCGTTTTGGATACGGAGTTTTGGTCAGAATTGTCCAATTATACATATTTTAAAGGAATCAGGTCTTTATCTTTACCAAGTGAAGTGCAGAAAAAAGCTGATGAAGAAGGAATAGATTGGTATAGCATTTGGCCTGATCTTGAAGGTATAGAAACATTTTAATTGTCAGGACAATAATAAATTGACATAAAACTAAAATTACTGTATAAAATATGCATATGAGCAATGGCGTTCATTTCATAAAGACAACGGTCTTTGGTGAAATGGGCGCTTTTTTTCTTAACAGGTATACCGGGAGGTAATATGAATTACACAGATCAGGAAGTAAAAATGTTCGTCGAAGAAGAAGACGTCAAGTTCATCCGTCTTGCATTCTGCGACGTATTCGGAAGACATAAGAATGTATCGATAATGCCCACCGAGCTGGACAGGGCGTTCAGCGAGGGAATCGCCATCGATGCGTGGTCGGTGGAAGGATTTGATATAGATGCCAAATCGGATCTGTTCCTTCATCCCGATCCATCGACGCTTGCCGTACTTCCCTGGAGACCCGAGCACGGAAGAGTCGTAAGGATGTACTGCAATATCACATGGCCCGACGGAACTCCTTTTGCATGCGATGCGAGAGGATTCCTTGGCAGGGCGGTCGATGCTGCGGCTAAGAAGGGATACACATTCC